>Ga0129336_10000178_pt1 | contig 33447 bp, 23 predicted proteins | sample CPB6_02_DNA_FD_96878 | JGI IMG/M metagenome (GOLD analysis project Ga0129336, IMG submission 96878) | Freshwater to marine salinity gradient microbial communities from Chesapeake Bay, USA - CPBay_Sum_0.6_0.2_DNA | ecosystem: Environmental > Aquatic > Marine > Coastal | place: USA: Chesapeake...
ATTCCTCCATTAGAGAAAAGCTTTGCCACATTATAGAATGTACCCTGCCATCCAACATAACGCGCTTGTTGGCTAGAAGATAATTCACTGAGATAAATTCCATCAGCCGCCATGTCCTGGGTAGCCCCAAAAAAAGCAATCAGAAAAAAAAGAGTAACAGATAAAGGGAAAAAAATTGAAGTATAAAGAGATAATACTGCAGCTGCAAAAAGAAGTCCACAGGCCAATTGAGAAAGCTGTATGTAAAACTTTTTGGTTTTATAGAGTTCCATAAAAGGCCCCCACAAGGGCTTAAAACTCCAGGGCAATACGATCAACCCTGTCCAAAAAGCAATTTGAGCATCGGTATAACCCAAACTTTTATATAATAATGAGGCGATGGTCCCCCCCAATACAAGGTTAGGTAATCCCATCGCAAACCAAGTAGTGGGAATCCAACTAAGTGGATGTCTAGATTGTGTTGACAAGCAGGTTCGTTTAATAAATTATTTTAAAAACGTTTTGTGAATTTATAATATTATTTAGATAGTTTCGCAATGAAGCGCTCATTTTATTTACATGCGATTTGCTGCCCTTTTACTACTGACTTGCTTACTGACTACCACTGGTTGCAAAAAAAAATCAACAACTGGAGGGGGCACCCCCACTCCCCCTACGCCCGCCTGGGACCCCAATGCGATACGAGGCGCTTGGATAACAACTACCGCTAGCACTGCTTTGGATAATCGCGACAATATTCGACAAATGGTGAGCACCTGTAAAGCAGCAGGCATCAATCATTTGTTTGTAGTAGTTTATAATAACGCCCGTACTACCTACCCCAGCAACGTTATGAACACGTTGATTGGCAAACCCATTCTGGAACGATTTGCAGGAAGAGATCCATTACAAGAATGCATTGAAGAAGGGCATGCCGCTGGATTAAAAGTTCATGCCTGGTTTGAGTATGGATTTTCATCCTCCTATAGTGCGGGCGGTGGTGCTATTGTTACAGCAAAGCCACACTGGGCGGCCAGAGATCTAGCCGGTAATCTAGTTGTAAAAAATGGATTTGACTGGTTGAACGGAATCCATCCGGAAGTACAGCAATTTATGATCGATCTTTTTAAAGAAGTAGTCAGTAATTATGCGGTTGATGGAGTACAAGGTGATGATCGTTTGCCCGCCATGCCCAACACCGGAGGTTATGACCCTTACACGATAAATCTGTATAAGAGCGAAAACAACGGCGTCAATCCACCTACGGCTGCTACAGATACCAGCTGGTTGAGATGGCGCGCACGAAAACTCAACAGCTTTGTAAAGAGACTTCGTACAGAAATAAAATCAATAAAGCCATCTGTACAATTTACTATTTCCCCAAGTCCACACCCATTTGGTTACAATGAATATTTGCAAGATTGGCCCACTTGGGTTGATAGCACTTGGATTGATGCAGTATTACCTCAATGTTATCGGTACGATATCAGTGGATATGCGGCGGTAGTGCAACAACAAAAAACTGCACATCGCAATCCGGCTGTACCACTTTACCCTGGGGTTTTACTTCGGTCCGGAACCTACACTGCAAGTGCAGCTTTACTTAGTCAAATGATACAGACTAATCGAAACAACGGCTTCAAAGGCGAATCATTTTTTTTCTATGAGGGCATTAAAGATGTTAGCTCCTGGTTTGGAGGTCAATATCCCTTTATAAAATAAATTCAGATGATAACACGATTGGTGCTCCCGATTCTTGTTCTATTGATCGTTGGAGAAGCAAAAGCACAAACTTATACTAAATGGGTTGACCCCTTTTTAGGTACAGGTGGGCATGGTCATGTGTACCCCGGTGCCACCGTGCCCTTTGGCATGGTGCAATTAAGTCCTGATAATGGTGTGGAAGGATGGGATTGGTGTAGCGGCTATCATTACAGCAGTCATACTATTGCAGGATTCAGCCATACGCATCTGAGTGGTACTGGAATTGGCGACTGGTGTGATATTTCCGTATTGCCTTTAACTGATACGTTGCAAATTCGATCCAAGAAAATATTGATTCCGTTTCAACATGAACATGAAAAAGCTGCGCCCGGATATTACACGGTTCGTTTAGATAACCAGATAAAAGTTGAGCTAACAGCCTCCGACAGAACTGGTCATCATCGATATACATTCCCCTCTGCCAAGGGGTGGGTACGCTTTGATATGGGCTTTGCCATCAATTGGGACCAACCCACTGCCGGTTATTTACAATTAATTGATTCATTCACACTAGTGGGGTATCGGTATAGTACCGGATGGGCCAAGGGACAGAAAGTTTATTTTGCTGCCCGATTCAAACAACCGGTACGCCAATTAATTTTTATCGACGATTCCACCCATACACGTTACAAGGCGGAGGGGAAACAAGTCAAAGCATTGCTTGAATTTAATACAGCAGCACCCTTACAATTTAATGTAGCGCTCAGTTCGGTTAGTATAGATAAAGCAAGAATGGAGCTAGGCAATCAATTGAATAACGAATTTGATCAGGTGTTGCTCAAAGCAACTAACCGATGGGAAAAGGAATTAGAAAAAATAAAAATAGATACAACCGACCGTGCTTTAGCTACTCGCTTTTATACCGCCTTATATCGCACGGCACTAGCTCCCGTTGTGCACAGCGATGCAGATGGTCAATATCAAACACACGACAACAAGGTTCGCAGATTTACCAATGGGGTTAATAAGTATACTATTTTCTCTCAATGGGATGTATTTCGTGCATTGAATCCCCTCTTTACCATAATTCAGCCCGAACGGTACAGAGATATGCTAAATAGTATGCTTGCATTTTATGACGACAACGGACTCTTACCTGTTTGGGATATCAGCACCTGGGAAGCCAATACGATGACAGGTTATCATAGTGTACCCATATTAGCGGATGCCATTTTAAAAGAGATCAAGGGGTTTGATATTTACAGGGCTTACGAAGCCATGAAAAAAAGTGCCAACCAATCTCAACGCGGAACTCCTGCCTATAAACAATATGGTTATGTTCCCCATGATAAACATGGATGGAGTGTTACCACCACACTGGAATATGCTTTTGATGATTGGTGCATAGCACAAGTAGCCAAAAAGCTAGGCCGTGAAGATGACTACAAAACTTATAGTCAGCGAGCCAATTCCTACAAAGCCCTTTTTGATTCCAGTACAGGATTTTTTAGAGCGCGGCTGAGTAATGGACAATTTAAAGAGCCCTTTGATCCTTTATTAAGTGAACATGGATTTGAGGGGCAGTATATAGAGGGCACAGCTTGGCAGCATAGCTTTTTTGTTCCACATGATATAGAAGGATTTGCAACACTACATGGGGGTAAAGAAAAACTTATACAAAAATTAGATGCGCTATTTACGGCGCCCTCCGAATTACACGGCGAGGATGTTTCCATAGATGTTACCGGACTAGTTGGACAATATGCGCATGGGAACGAACCCAGTCATCACATTATTTATTTATATACTGCGTTGGGCGCCCCTGAAAAGGCTGCGTATTGGGTGCGAATAGTAGCAGATAGTATGTATAAAAATGGCCCCGATGGTTTGACCGGAAATGATGATTGCGGACAAATGAGCGCTTGGTATATATGGTCTGTTTTGGGAATGTATCCCCTCAATCCTGCTTCAGGCCAATACGTATTTGGATTACCCTTAATCAAAGAGGCTAGTTTGGTAATGCCACAAAATCGAAAGGTAAAAATTCAAGTTATAACAATACCCGGCCATGGAAAAAAAGGGATTGCAAAAGTAAAATGGAATAAAAAAGAAATACCGGTATACGCAATATCGCATCAACAATTACTAGAGGGCGGAACGCTTACCTATTATATCTATGAATAGTATCCTAAAGCAAGTACAGCATAAGTTAAGTCTGATTTTTTGTTTAATTCCTCTTCTAAGCTATGGGCAATTTCAAGCCAAGCTAATTCCCAAGAAGGGCTTGTTTGTTAATCAAGGTGCGCTACAATGGGCCATGGGTTCTGAAATAAATTTTTTAAACGCAGACCGGAAGCACCATGAATACTATTTTACATGGTGGGAACAAGATGCAGACACAACTAATCCGCAACAAGACATTTTATTCATTGGCAGTACCAACACCGCTGTTCAAGGCACATTTTCTTTGCTAAGAAGTGAACGGAAGATAAAAACAGAACTAAATTGTACCTGGAATAAAAATACACCCGGCGTTTGCGACTTACTTTATACCCGACTTTGGTATCCCTTTTTTAAAAACGCAACCTGGAGTGATAAACAGGGAAATATAATCCAGCAACTTGAAAGAGATTTTTCAGATACGGTAATAATTGCTACTACCCCCTTTGGTGTTTATCGCTTTAGTTCTTCTAGTCCCTTTTCAATCAAACTGGATACCACGCTGCATCCGCAAGCATCCGCATTCAGCGTTCGTGCTCAGTTCATACGCTTCCTGGACCGTTCTGTAACCTTAGCAGAGAAAGAAACAATAAACCGAACATTTAGTATTGAACTGATAGAAGCCCCTGTTTTATCAGCCAAAAAATCCTACCAAGTAGATCAATCCGCATTGACCTTTGCTAGCTCCACCTGGGAACCACCGGCAGGAAAACTATTGCTCCTACCCAAGCCAACCAAGTGGATTTTCACAGGGGGATTTACCAACATCCCCACTACAACAAATAAGCCCAGCGATAGCGCAGTACGCTACTTTAATGAAGTTGCAAATCGCTATTGGAAAACCGAAAAGCACCTACAACCCGCTTGGAGATTGAATAAGGATTCTCTACTTGCTGGCGAAGGCTATACACTTGTTATTCAGGATAGCATTCAAATTGGCTATGCTTCAGCTGCAGGGTTACAACATGCCATTGAAACACTCGGCCAATTATTGGAACAAAAAGATCAACAACTTGTCCTAAGAAATGGCTTTATAAAAGACGCGCCACAGAATAACTGGCGAGGCATCCATATGTTTACAGGTCCACAGAGTCTGGCCTTACACCAAAAAATGTACCAGCAGGTTTTACAACCACTCAAAATAAATAAAGTGGTGCTTCAATGTGAGCAAGCAACCTGGAACTCTTTTCCTGGCATTCATAATTCGATCAGTATAAATCGAGATGATTTAAAAAGAGAATTTGAATACTTACAAAGCAAGCATATTGAACCCATTCCATTGATGCAGAGCTTAGGTCATATGGAATGGTTTTTCAAGCCAGTTGAATATCGACACTTGGCAATCAATCCCTCCTACCCTTATACGCTGAATGTAACTCAAAAAAAAGGGAAAAGAGTCATGCTTACTCTTTGGGAAGAGGCCGTTGAACTTTTACAACCCAAAACCATTCATGTGGGATTTGATGAGATAGGAATGATTGGATTTCACTGGCCAAGAGAAAAAGAGATAGCGCTGTTCCAACAACAGCTGGCTCGTCTATATCGTTTCAGCAAAAAAAGAAAGCTGGAGTTGATGATTTGGGGAGACATGGGTCTTGCACCAGGAGAAGCACCGGATGCCTGTAACGGTATTAATCGAGAGAGGGCAGCAAAAATCAGATCGAGTATTCCCAAAAACACATGGATTGCTGATTGGCATTACGTGGGCAACCCAGATCCTGGTGCTTATAGCAGCAATTTGCAATTATGGAAAAACGAAGGTTTTCGTCCAATCGCATCACCCTGGTATGTGCCAGAAAATATTAGAGGATTTACATTGGCGGCTAATCAAGAAAAAGCTGGCGTACTACAAACAACCTGGGCTGATTTTGAAAGTAGCGAAATGAATATGCTGAAAAATATAGAGCAATTCGGCGCATATGTACTGGCATTAGATTATGCATGGAGTGGAAGAAAAGAGCTCCCGGCGGAGCTCCCCTACCACGGCGTTACAGAGTGGACAAAACGATTTTACAGACAACCGCTTCCTATTTCTCCTCGAAATGGACTCAGCTGGAAAGGCAAGTTGGAGTTCGAAAACGTTACTCATCCAACGGGCTTATCGTTACCAAATCAACTTTCCTATTCACTAGGGAGCATTCAGAAAATAGAAGGAATAAAAATTAATTTCCAAACCACTCAAATCTTACCCGAGGCAACACCCGTCGCCATCTTAACTGGTTGGAAAGAGGGTAGATCTGTTTTTACCATTCCGCTGCTTTATGGAAGAGATATTCGTGCAGAACTAGACAAGCGTCCGATTTACGTTGCGGTATTGGAGAAGGGAGAAAAAGAATGGTATTATTTTTTTAATACTACAACTGGTGTAGATAAAATTGAACTGCAACAAATTCATCCAGCAGCCGGCATACGGTTAACAGAATTAGTATTGATTCAATAAACTAACTCCGCCAAATCCATTTCCGTCGATTGAAGTAAAGGGTTATAACACTTACAAAGCCAGTAAAAATAAGTCCTTTAAGAAATCCCTGCCAGGGCGTGTGAGCCCACGAACCCCATTGGTCACCAAGGCCAGTCAGTGCAAGAAAAGGAAGTACTACTAATGAGCCCGCAACATAGGCTACCAAGGGATTTTTCCCAAGCTCCGATAAAAAACTCCAAACAGATTGCAAGAATTTAAATCCAATAAAATCCTTTATTACAACAAGTAATAAAAATCCGTAACCAGTAGTAACAAAATAGTAACTAAACGTAGACGGATCTTTTTTAATACCGCCCTCAAAAGGTTCTAAGATCAATCCTGTCAACAAAAAAAATAATCCGTAACGCACCAAGGAACCTGTTAATGAGGTGTACTGCAACAACCAGTTCCTCATAAAAGAACCAAGAAACAGCCCTAGTAAAACCATCCAACAAATTGCAGTTTGATCCCGCATAAATAAAAGAGAAAGCAATAGGATCAGTAAAATAAGGGTTAGAATAGACCAAAGTCCAAATTTCAGAGACCGAAGTGCTTTAGCTTCATGCCTGCATTGCAAAAACAATTCGCCCGCCCAAGTGCCTGGAATAACAATAAAAAGATATTTCAAAAAGTAAAACTTATAAGCCCAGTCAAAACTGAGTCCGCCTATGTTGCGAAAATTGAAAAAAGACTTTACCAAATGATCCCCTGATTCACGTGCACTTAGTATCACACTACCTACTATTACCAATAATGCCCCTCTCCAAACCGGATGTTGAGCGGTACCCAAATAGAGAAGTGTTCCAAAAAAGGCCATATTCGCTAACACAACAATAATGATATCGCTACGGTACAAATCAAACCCCTTCCCGTCATAAAAAGGCAATCGATATAAGAGCAGCACTGCTATCAAATAAGAAATTGGCTTTATCCATTTCAATCCGCTCCAAAGCCCCAACTTTTTAAAATCAAATAGTTGGCCAAATAATAACAGGAATGAAAAAATAGAAAGCACTTGATCCATTGAACTTGGATTCTTACTCAACACCCACGCTTTCATGTGCTGTGAAAAAAGAGCAAAAAACAAAAGCTGAAAGTACCTTCTCCCAGCTACGGTCATCAAGCTTAATCTTGACACCCCACGCTCTAATTGCACGTGGAATGAAAGTGGCATAGCAGCTCCCATACAAAACAAGAAAAAGGGAAACACAAGATCCACCCAAGTAATCCCCGCACGAGTGGGATCAAATTGATGGCTGGGAGGCGGCACCTGAGCATGATACATCCAGGCGGGCAATAAACCGCCAAAGGCAATGCTACCAGAAAGGACCATTCCCAGAATGGCAATGCCTCTTAAAATATCTACCTCTTGCACTCTGTTCGTAGCACTGATCATACCTGATTTGTTTTAATTCAAAGTAATAAAAAAGGGGCACTTTTCGAGTGCCCCTTTTTTGAATTACAATAGCTATTATTGCCAACCTGGGTTTTGCGTGATATTCTTGTTCTTATCAATTTCACCCTGTGGAATTGGCCAAAGTTTGTACTTAGGATTTGTATTTACACGTGTTTGCGCGCGTGTTTTTAATCGCTTGGCAATACTAGCTGCGGAGTAAACAGGTAGTCCATTCGCATCAAAGGAAGGTCTCTCTGCAGGATCAGCAGGATTTAAAGAAACCCCCACTACAGGCATAGAATTAGCCACAGCGTATAAATCCCAACGACGAAGGTCAATCAATCGTAAACCTTCTCCGGCAAATTCAACCGCTCTTTCACGACGAACCAACTCACGTAACTCGGCTGCAGAACCACCTGTAACAGCAGGTTGGCCAGCACGAGCACGCACCGCATTGATTGCGGAAAGTACAGTCGCATCCGTTTCGCCCAGCTCAATCTTTGCTTCCGCATAGGTTAACAGGATCTCAGCATAACGCATGTTGATATAACCAGTTTTGGTTTCCCATGAATATTGCGTAGAGTCTACATATTTTCTCCAAACATAGCCAACTCCACCACTGGAACCCGTTGCTCCAGCAAACCAGGGTGAGGCAAGAAACCCAATCCAATCAATATTACTAGCTACTGCATCAAACTGATTAGTATTCCAGTTAAACTTGAAACGCGTATTCGAGTAAATATTGAAGATGGTACGCTCTTTTGGCTGAACGTAAGGTAATGAAGGAGACTTTGCTGTATTGTGAACCATCGTATCTCCCTGCATATACACTGTCCAGGCTAGCCGTCTGTCCCGATTCTGAGAAGGAGTAGCTCCGTTATAAACAGTAGAGCGATCTATACGAAGTCCATCGCGCCCTTCGTATAAGTCTACTAATTGCTGGCTGGGGAAATGGCTACTCTGAGAAGTACCCACTTGACGAGGGATAGTTAAAACGCAAAGCCAGTTTTGAGGATCTAAGATATCAGTGGGATAGGTTTGTACATACATCAACTCGCGGTTAACATTGGCACGCTGACCCGCCAACATAAATAAATCAGTGTAGCGAGGATTCAGGCCATAAGCATTTGAACTGATTACCGTTTGGGTAGCAGCTTTTGCAGTTGAATAATCCTTAATCAACATAGCCAAACGAGCTTTCAAACCAAGTGCTACTCCCTTATTCACACGACCATACTCAATAACAGGAGCGGCACTGGATTGATCAAAACCTGCAGCAGCATCATCTAAATCCTTGTAAAGATCAGCTACTACAGTAGCTACAGGGGTACGACCAATTGTTTCATATTCACTAGGATCCAATGGCTTTCTAAAGTAGACAGGATCACCAAACCAACCCATGATGTGATAGTAACCCCATGCACGCAATACCAATGCCTCAGCACGTAGACGTGCATAACGGGCAGCCGATACATTACCTTGACCTTTGGTCATACCCTCCAGCATAATATTTGCACGAGTCACCAACTTATAAGCCTGATTCCAACTGGTTCCAGGTAATGAATTCCCAATTAAAAACGGACCACCATCTCCCATGGCAACCTGATCTTCGGCATTTCCGGTACGCTTAATTGCAAGATCAGTAGTAGATTCTATTGCAAAAAGCAATGGAGTGTTATTAGGAAATTGCCAGAAGGCAGCCGCATACACTCCATTAAGCGCAAGATTCATTTCATCTTCCGTTTGCATAAAGGTGGCGGAAGAAGCACTATCGAGTGGCTGGCGGTCCAAGAACTTGTTACAGCCAGATGCAACCAGCACCGCCGTAAACAACAGTATTGAACTTATCTTTTTCATATACTAACTATTTTTTTGTTTAGAAGTTGATGTTTACACCTACAGTCATGGTTCTCATCAGCGGATAAAATTCTGCATTAGCATTATTGATCTCTGGATCAAATCCATCCCAAGCGTTTGTTAACGTGAGTAGATTTTGTCCACTGATAAACACCTTTGCTCCACTCAGCGGTACTCCAGATTTCTTGAACCAACTAGCGGGTACACGGTAAGCGATGTTTACATTCTTCAAACGCAAGAAAGAAGCGTCACGAATCCAGTGTGAAGAAGCAACATAGTTGTTTCCACCACTTCCGGATGGTAATAGACGAGGGAATCGGGCATTAGGGTTAGAAGCCGTCCAGTAGTCCTTGTGATGCTTCAATAAGGATGCAGCAAAGTCACTGCTTGCAAATGGAACAGCACCGGTACCGCTGTAATAGTTACTACGCATTCCCACACCCTGACCAAAAATGCTGATATCTAAATTGCCTATTGACAAATTCAGATTCAGACTGTACTCATAACGAGGGAAATTATTGCCAATAAATGTTCTGTCAAAGTTGTCAACCTTACCATCAGGCTTGCCGTCAGGACCGCTGATATCGGCATATTTTACATCTCCAGGCTTCGATCCAACCGTAGGGTTAGAACTCCAAGCTGTTCCAAATTGTACAGGAGAATTCTTTACATCATTGGAGTCAGCAAAATAACCAATGGACTGGTATCCAAAATAAGACCAGAGTGCTTGGCTAGGTGCAGTACGGATTGATCCACCATCTAGGAATGGAACCCCAGGCAGTGTCAACACTTTATTGCGCACATCAGAGATCATTGCTGTTACATCCAATTTAACTTTACTGGAAAGTGACTTTTTGTAATTAGCACTAAACTCCCAACCGCGATTCTCCATGGAACCCGCATTTACAAAAGGTGCATTTAAACCTACGTAATTTGGAATTGGACGGCTCAATAACATTTGATCCACCTTACGGCGATAAATTTCTGCAGTAAGAGTTAGGTTGTTCTTAATAGTCAAATCCAATCCAATATTGGCCTGTTCAGATTGCTCCCAGGTAATATTGGGATTAGGCGCATCCAACAAGGCATAACCCAACGTATTTACGTTGTTAATATAATTGTTGGTTCCATTGATAGGATTAGCATACGTGGAGGTTCCAAAGTTTACAGCAAATGGATAGATTTCAGGAAGTGCTTGGTTCCCTAACACACCCCAAGAGCCTCTTAATTTACCAAATGTGATGATGTTAGAAAGACCAGCAAAGAAATTCTCTCTGCTAAAAATCCAGCCCGCGGAAGCAGAAGGGAAAAAGCCCCATTGCTTATCTAATTCCTGAGAAAAACGAGAAGAGCCATCATAACGACCATTCACTTCTAAGAAATACTTGTCGTCGTAGTTGTAGTTCAAACGTGCATAAAAACCAGCCAATGCAGTTTCATAGGCAGAACCACCATTGTTGATGTTTCCACTTCCCAAACTCAAATAAGGTTGATTGGGGTTAAGGAATCCAGTTCTTGAAGCAGAAATTCCAGAATAAGTAAATTCCTCCGTTTGAGCACCTCCCAACAACTTGATGGAGTTTGCACCAAAACGCTTGGTCCAGGTAGCCTGTGCCAAATAGGTAGTACGAACATTGGTTGAGTAAGACTCACCCAAGCTGGTTGTACCAGGCCATACACCTACCTTGTCATAACCCAATGTAGCGAGATTGGGAACATAGATATCTACGTTCTTTACAAATGATTTTCCATTTGGAGTCCAGAACTCACGAGCCCAGTAACCTTCAATTTCTAGATTATTAACAGGCTTGTAGTTGAAACCAACTTTAGTAAGCATGGTATTATTACGAGAAACTGAAGTACCGGCAGCCTCCGCCATGGCAAGAGGATTTCTGTTGTTGGTTTGGCCGGCTGTTCCATAGATACCAGGCCCGTACTTACCTCCTCCAATAGCAGGCAAGCCAATTGCTTGACGAATAATAAATTCGGGTGAACCCGTTGAAGGTGCAGTTGTACGGCTGCTATTGATATTCAAAAGTCCGTTGATGCTTAGTTTATCATTCAACTTAAAGTCAGGATTAAAACGAAGGTCATATCGTTGATGGCTGTTGTTAGGCACCAATCCTTGCTGATTTAAGTAAGTGATTGATGCGAAAATGTTAGAGTTATCACCTGCAGAATTGATGGTAACGTTATGATTCTGCATCAAACCTGTATTGGAAAGTAACAGCCCTAACCAATCGGTATCGATTACATCCAAGTTATTAGGTGCTGTTGTTTTGTACTTGTCAATCAATGCTTGTGTAAACAAGAATGCATTGGGATTACCCGTTCTATTACGTTCTGCTAAATTACTAAGCTCCATATGCTCAACTGCAGTGGTGCGCTCAGGAATAGCCGTGGCATCTTGCTTGGATAAAAACGCATTATAGGAAACCTGCACTCCTTTTCCTTTTGCTCGCTTGGTTTTAACAAGTACTACTCCGTTAGCAGCACGAGCTCCATAGATTGCAGTGGAAGCAGCATCTTTTAGGATCGTGATACTTTCGATTGCGTTGGGATCAATCATATCGAATCCTGATACCACTCCATCCACCATAATCAATGGACTTTGACCAGCATAAATGGAACCGAGTCCACGAATACGAATGGAAGCACCATCAGCACCGGGACGGCCAGACTGCTGTTGAACAGTTACACCAGGAGCCAAGCCCTGCAAAAGGTTGCTGGCAGTAGCTACTTGACGCTTGGTCAAGTCTTCTTGCTTTAATGTAACCACCGATCCAGTTAAGGTTGCTTTACGCTGCTGGCCATATCCCACCACAACTACCTCAGACAAGGTGGTGTTGGTAGCATCTAATTTAACCTGCAACGAAGTACCACTAACTTTCACTTCTTTGTTGGCAAGTCCTACGCTGCTAAATACCAGTGTTTCTCCGGTACCAGCCGCAATAACAAACTCACCAGCCGTGTTAGTTACAGCACCGGTGGATTTACCTTTGACACTCACCGAAACACCTTCGATAGCGTTTCCGTTAGCATCCGTAACCTTACCGGAGATTTTTGTTTGTTGCGCCTGTACAAAACCCACAAAAAATGTGAGTAGCCAGCACAACAGGATTGCTTTTCTCATAATAGATGTTTGTTTTTGGTTTACGATTTTATATTGAAGTATAATTTCCCTGGTGATTAACAGTTAAAACATAAAAAGGATCAATGACTTTATCCAATAAAATTGCCAGCTCTCGTTTTGTTACAGGACGATCAAGTCGGTAATTAGTAAGTCCCCACCCCATCCAGCTTGAACTTATCCACTCCCCAATTGATGCACGAACACTATTCTTGTTCGCTGATTTTCTGTTTGTTAAAGGCAATGCTTTTTCAATTTCTCCGACCAATTCAATGGCTTTCCCCAATGAAAGCAAGCCCTCATTTTTAGCGGGCTCCACCCACTTTGAAAGTGGATTACCGTAAGTAACAGGACTAGCATTTTTTAATGGCGCAAAAGCTGGTAATTGGGAAACGAACTGGTGAACTGTTATAGTAGAATCAGGCTCAAACCAAGTGCGATTAGCCCATGCATTTGGCTGTCCTTTACCTCTTAAAAATCCACTTGCTCCAACCCGCTGAATCGCCTCAAATCCAAAATCAGCAGTACTTACATCAGCATAAGGCATTAGGTACGCCTTTTGTTGCAACAAAATAGATTGCACTTGACGTACGGATACCTGCCGTGCATCTTTGTTTTTGTTTTTAACAGCAACAGCCGCAAGTACACCTGCAGCCTGTCCAATTAATAGTACACAAGGCTGTAAACGTGTAGTACCGTTAACTACATTGCTGACACTTATACCTTTTTCTGCAACTACCAGGCCCGTATGCGTTTCAGGTAACAACGTACCCATTGGAATTGAAAAAGAGGGAATAGGATAAAAACCAAGATGCTGGGGAGCGGCTGGATTCTTCCTGTGGTGATGATCGATAGGGTAATCTCCCACTGCAACGCCAGTTCTATATAATGGAGATTGTTGATCAAAAGGTTTGCTGATGTCTTGGACTTTGAATCGAACTACCCCTCGCAAACGGCGCCCTTCCCTGTTGTAAGGAATTAAAGCAAGGCGATCCGCAGTTGGAAATTCATCATCCGCTAGCCCTAGATTTTTATAACCCAACTGGTGCTGCAAAAAATAAATATAGCGCAGTGTTTGCTGTTTGGCTTTCATCAACTCTTTTGCACGCTCTGCAGGGGCTAACTGAATCAAGTTTAAATAAATGTCATTTCCATGGCCTGGCCAATTCAACATATACTTATTACCAGGTAGCTTAGCGTAGGTGATCATCTTGGCACAATCCACACCTGGCTTAATACGGGTTGTATCCTTATAAAAATCGAGGCAGCAACCGTCAAACTCTGTAGGATCATATCCAACTGGCTTTGCAATTGTGCAATCAACGCCACGTCCATAATCTTTAAGAATGGCTACGTAAGTTAAATCTTGAATGATATCATTGGAAGAAGGCACCTGTACATTTTCGCCTGTCACTGCGCTAGCCTCCATACCCACATCAAAAGGTACTGCTGCACTGGCCATCACATCGCCAAGTTCAGTGGCATCCACTACTTGCTTGGCATAAACAATTAATTGATCGCCGTTCACGAGGTGAACAAATCGTGCACCGGCAACATGTGCGTTTTTCTCAACAATTGCAGAGAGAAATTGATATTGATATAAGATCTGTAAATTTTTCTCGGCAGCTGCCATATCCTTCCAGATCTGATTGGCAACATGCGGTTCAAAATGTGTGTTGCTCACCCACCCAGTTGCTACTTTGGAAGGACCTCCGTAATATGTATAGATGCGCGCTCTAAATTCACCCCACAATCCTGAAGGCAATAAGTGATTCCCATCTGTTGCAGAAACACCAGCTGCACTTAGCATCCCTCCCAACCAAGGCGTTTCCTCCACCACCAGGGTTTTAACCTGTAAGCGTGCCGCCTGTACTCCGGCTGCAATTCCGGAGGTGCCTCCGCCAACCACTAACACATCAACGTGAACAACACGTTGCGCATAGAGGAGTTGACTAATTAGAAGCAACACACATGAAAACAGATATGTTAATTTCAGTCGCATGGATCGTACACTAGTGCTTACCGTTTGTGGGACTTTTCAATACATTCCAAATTTGATAAAGTGATCGTGGGATATGAAAACAACCTTTCCATTTGCCACCCTTCAAAGAAAGCAATACCTCTCCCCTTCTATTTAAATATCCAAACCATTCGCCATACTCCGGATCACGAAAATGTTTCCAGGTATATTGATGTACCTTTTCAAACCAAGCAGCACAAGCGGGATCTCCAGTCAACTGGTACCCTTTTGCTAAGGCAACAAGTGCCTCCACATGTACCCACCATAATTTCTGATCCCATTCCAATTGTTGTGTAGGGTGCCCTTTACAATCCAAGAAGTAAAATATTCCACCATACTCCTCATCCCAACCTGTTTTTAGCATGTGCAACATGATATCCTTGGCTTTTACAACCAACGATAAATCATTCATTCGCACCGCGAGATCCATAATAAACCACATGGCCTCAATGGCGTGTCCCGGATTCAACAAGCGCCCTTCAAAGCTGTCACAAAAACTTCCGTCAGCGTATACGTTCTCCAATACCAACCCGGTATCAGGCTGATAAAATACATCCATCACTTCATGAATAACCTCGGGTAGCAACGCATCCACTCTTTTTTTCCCTAACAAGGGCTCCAACTCAAGAGATAAGTTGGAAAGAATCATAGGCAAACTAAAATTCTTCAAAGGCCTAGTACCCGGTACGGCCTTACTGTAAATTCCTTTCCAATTATGCTGACGACGGAGAATATTTTCAAAAGTGTCGATAGCGATTTGCTTATACTGATCAGTTGGGCTGGCTTTGTCTAAGGCGGCAAACCCCATCGTGGCAAAACAATCACTGAAAATATTATAGGGCTGAACGAGCGGACGTCCATCTTGCGTTAGGGAAAAGTACCAGTTTCCAGCTTTATCACGACCATATTTCTCCATAAAACTAGCGCCATGCTTTGCCATCTCCAACCACTCAGGACGAGACTCCACCAGGTTGTACATGGTACTAAAACACCACACCTCGCGGCCCTGCAACCACATGAATTTGTCCGTATCGTAAACATTGCCCGTGCGATCTAGACATGTAAAAAATCCGCCGTATTCCCGATCCTTGCTATATCGCAGCCAAAAAGGAAGAATTTGTTCAGTTAATTCCTTGTAATATAAGGGAGCATACTGGTGAATGTCCACTCCATTCTGAACAGCAGTTTGATTGGCAAGCATGAATTGAGTTCTTATAATTAAATAAGGCCTGGCAGCAAATTCGTCAATAATATTATAAAAACCAACAATCTTTTTAAATTTTTTTATTTAGTAGCCCTCAAGAGGGCACATTTCCCAGCTTTTAAATACTTTAGACCTCCCGATCAATTCCCATGAAAAAAAATACACCACTTACCACGCACAGAATCGTTGAACTCTTCAATGATGCCAACGTGTCTGGGGTTGCTTATAAAAATAAATCGCTGAAAAGAAGCATACTGAATCATTTGGACCAGCATGGAGAATTTACCATCACGGAGTTAAGTCGTGAACTAAATACCAGCGTTCCAAAGATCACTAGTTTGGTGAATGAGCTAATTGAAGATCGTCTGATTCGCGATAATGGAAAATTTGACTCCACCGGGGGTAGAAGAGCCAGCATTTATGGGTTGGTTGCGGATGCCTGTTATTTTATTGGCGTGGATGTAAAGAGATACTACATCAATATCGGATTACTTGATTTTAAAAAACACCTGGTAAGTCTTCGGGAAAAAATTCCTTACAAACTAGAGAACACGCAAGCCTCATACCAGCAACTGTTAAATTGTATTCGAGAGTTCATCCAAACTGAAAACATCAAAAAAGAGAAAATCCTTGGACTGGCCATCAATCTATCTGGTCGCATTAATAATACAAGCGGTTATAGTTATAGCTATTTTCATTTTCAGGAAGAACCATTGGCTGATACCATTCACCGGGAGTTGGGAATTCCCACCTTTTTAGAAAATGATTCTCGGGCCATGGCATTTGGTGAGTTTCACTATGGAGAGGCCTCGAACGCACAAAATGTGCTTTTTGTGAACATGGACTACGGGATTGGTCTGGGGATTCTGCTTGATGGAAAATTATACTATGGCAAATCAGGATTCAGTGGGGAGTTTGGCCATATCCCGTTTTTTTCAAATGAAATTTTATGCCACTGCGGTAAAAAAGGATGTTTAGAAACAGAAGCTTCTGGACAATCCTTAGTCAGAAAATTCAGAGAAAAAATTAAACAAGGCTATACTTCCTCCGCCTTAAAGAAGAAAAAAGACCTGGCGGAATTAAATCTCTTGGACATAATCAACGCCGCCAATAACGAGGACATGCTTAGCATTGAGTTATTGGCAGAGGTTGGAGAAAAGCTTGGAAAGGGATTGGCCGTGCTCATCAACCTGTTTAATCCTGAGCTTTTAATATTGGGGGGTACATTGTCGGAGACAGGAGACTACATTCGCCTTCCTATCAAAAGTGCTATCAATAAATATTCGCTGAGCCTAGTCAACAACGATACGCAATTACGAACCTCCAGACTTGGAGAAAAAGCAGGTGTGATGGGAGCTTGTCTGCTTGCCCGTAATAAAGTACTGACACACCCCTGATTAAGTTTATATTATTTTCACAATTGTTGATAAGTAATTATTGGAATTGCTACTTATCCATGTTAATATTGGATTAAACCTTACGAATTGACAGAAGCCATCATCAACCTAGAAACTGTTAACCCGATAGAATTCTTTGGGGTCAACAATGGAAAACTTGACATTCTCAAAAAGAAATTTCCTCTACTAAAAATTCTCTCCCGTGGTACCCAACTAAAATTGAGTGGCGCCCCGGAGCAAATTGAACCAGCGCGTGAAAAAATCTCGTTGATCGTATCCTACCTCGAGCGCAATGGACATATGAGTCAACAGTATTTTGAACAAGTACTGGGAGGAGATGATGCCGAAATCATTGACAATTTCCAAGAGAAAAATCCCGCAGAGGTACTTGTATTTGGCCCGAACGGAAAATCAGTCCGCGCCCGTACCGCCAACCAAAAAAGATTAGTACAGGAAGCCGATCGTAATGATATTGTATTTGCGATTGGACCTGCGGGAACAGGAAAAACCTACACTGCAGTGGCGCTGGCTGTACGCGCACTCAAGAATAAGCAAGTAAAGAAAATTATTCTTACCCGCCCAGCAGTGGAAGCAGGAGAAAGCTTAGGTTTTTTGCCCGGCGATCTAAAAGAGAAAATTGACCCCTATCTACGTCCGCTATACGATGCATTGGACGATATGATCCCTGCAGACAAGTTAGGCTATTACATGACCACGCGTACCATCGAAATTGCACCACTGGCATATATGAGAGGGCGAACGCTAGACAATGCATTTATTATCCTGGATGAATCTCAAAATGCCACAGACCTGCAATTAAAAATGTTCCTCACCCGAATTGGTGCCAATGCCAAAGCGATTATCACAGGGGACATGACGCAGGTTGACTTACCCCGCAACCAGCGAAGTGGACTTCAAACAGCCGTTCGAATCCTAAAAAATATTGATGGCATCGGACATATTGAATTGGATGAAGAAGATGTGGTTCGCCATCGATTAGTTAAACAGATACTTCGAGCTTATAATCATGAGCACGAGCGTGAAAATCCAAAATAGCACGTATAGATGCAAAAACTATTCTCCCTGATTTTTTTACTAGCACTGAGCACGGCCTGTCAACAAAAAGAAACCTCCTCTTTGACAGCGTCTAATGAAGTAGATGCAGGTCGTAAATTTCTAAGAGCCGCCTTAGATGGAAAATTTGATATTGCCAAAGCGTACTTACTCCAGGACTCGCTGAACTTAAACTATTTGGATGTAGCTGCACGGGGATACGAACGATTATCACAAGCTGATAAAGAGAATTACAGAGGCGCCTCCATCATTGTGCATGAAAATAAAATTGAAAACGATTCAATCACCTTATTGATCTTTTCCAATTCATTTAAAAACGACCAAGACACGCTACGAATTCTTAAGCAGGGAGATAAATGGTTTGTTGATCTTAGCTATCTATATGTTCATCCCGCTACTTTGAATCAACCATGAACCTCTCCTTGTTATTTGTTTTTTTAGGTGGCGGAGTCGGATCTGCGTTACGCTATTGGGTAGGAAGAGAATTTAATCCGCCATTGGGGCTTTCACTCCCAGCCGGAACATTACTGGTCAATCTGCTGGGGTCGCTTTTCATTGGAGTATTATGGGGGATTACTGAAAAAATCAACGATACAAATTCATCCGTACAATTATTGCTGATCACCGGTTTTTGCGGTGGTTTTACAACCTTTTCTGCCTTCTCGCAGGAGACATTCCAATTTATCAAAACAGGAAACTGGGGTTACGCGGTTGGGTACAGCAGCACGACCCTTTTAGCAGGGATTGTACTTACAGCTATAGGCTATAAATTAGTTTCTTACTTATAATTTATTATACACTTCCTTAGAGAACTGTTCCAGAGAAGGATCACGTGCCCCCATTAACAATAACACACAATCTGGCTGTAGAGAAGGTCTTACTGCAGCAATGAAGCTATTGCGGTCTTCAACAAAATTTGCATTTACACCCAGCGTTTTTAAGTCGGCTATCAAATCCGCTGCAGAAATATCCTTGATCGCTGTACCACCTGCGTAATAAATTTCGCTCATCCAGATTTCATCTTGCGGACGCAGGGAAGCAGCAATTGCCTGTACAAAATCATATCGCAAAAATCGAGTAGGCTTATACCCATGTGGCTGAAACCAGGCAATCACTTTTGATGCAACAGGGTGACAAGCAGTAATGGCAGCCGCGCATTTTGCTGGATTATGCGCATAATCGTCAATCACCCAAATGCCATTTTTTTGACCAAGGATTTGATGTCGTCGGTAAATCCCCTGGTATTTTTTTAAAGCCTGTGCAGCCGTCGTGAGCGGAATACCAATTTGATGGGCTACGGCAGTTGCCGCCAGTGCATTCTCCATATTATGTTTACCCACCTGCTCCAATAAAAACGGCACGCCACTGATTTCAAATTGAATTTGTAATCCGTTTTGTAAAAACTTATTGGCTATATATCCCACTGTATTTACGGTGGGAGTTGCAGCATCCACTATAAAATCTTTCTTTGAATTAGTCGATAAAGAAGCGGCTAATGGATGTGTTTGATTGACTACAAAATGTCGGCTTTGCGAACGAAATTGATTAAACAGGGAAAGCAACGTTGTGATCTCATCATGATCCTTATCAATATTTAATAAAAGTCCAATCTCGGGATGATACTGCACAATGGAACCATCACTTTCATCCGCTTCAATTACTAACCACTCCCCTTCCCCTACTACCGCATTTCCTATTTTACCTTGCTGAATGATTCGCGTTAATCCGGCTCCACTGATAATACTGGGGTTATATCCCCCATAGTCCAAAATATCAAAAAGCATAGCAGCCGTAGTGCTTTTCCCACTGGTGCCCGCCACTGCAATAGTTTTCTTGCTGGCAGCAATCATGGCGAGCAATGCCGCTCGATGAATAATTTGGATCCCCCTCTCTTGCGCAATTTTTACTTCAGGCACCGTAGGCTCAATGGCCGTGGAAACCACTACCAAATCAATGGCAGCATCGATACCTGAACCATCTTGCGGATAACAATAAATGCCCGTTTCCTCTAATTGAAGACGAACAGCTTGTCCTCCGTTGTTGTTAAACTGACGATCGCTTCCAGCTACCTGCATGCCTATGCCCTGTAGGTATTGCGCCAATGCGCTCATTCCTGTACCAGCGATACCAATAAAAAAAGGACGGGAAAACTCCTGCAGACGGGTAATCATGAGACCTTAGGCTCTTTGCTTCTGTCGAGGTGCTGGTTTGTTTGCAGGCGCAGAAACTCTTGGCTTCTTAGCTGGGGACTTCGTTTTTGCTTTGCGTAAAGCATTTTTAATAGCGGTACTGAGATTGGCAAAAGTTGGCTTACCGTTAAATGGAGTATCGTTGATGAAAAAAGCAGGCAATTCTTTAACTCCACGGCTATGCCCTTCTTTTAAATCATCTTGCACTTGCCAACCATACACACCATTCACCAAATCATCCAAGAATTTTTTATTCTTGACGCCAGCTTCCTTACTATAAAGTTTAAGACTGGTTGTTCCCAAGTTTCTTCTGTTGTTAAATAACACATTATGCATTTCCCAAAACTTACCTTCTTGAGCAGCTGCAATGGCAGACTCGCTAGCCTTAAGGCTACGTTGATGAATTAAGGTAAGTGGAAAATGACGAAACTGAAATTTGATCTTACCATCAAACTCTTCCAGAAGCTGTTTTACTATTTCGTTGACCTTGGCGCATTCCTCATTTTCATATTCACCAAATTCTATCAAGGTTACGGGTGCATCTTTTTTGCCCACAAACACTTCGCGTGGTTCAATAATAATTATATCATCTTTTTTGAAAGCCATTTCTATCGATTTTTAAGGACCATTTACTCACTTACAAAATTGTATAACAAGAATAGGTCCAATGAGTTGACTTCACTGTCAACCGGCTGAAGGTAGGGTATTTTACCCTCAAGCCTGCTGACATTCGTATTTTTTAACAATAATTATATAAGTATTTAATTATCAACTATATGCAAGTCAATTTTTTCCTGTTGAACTAAGCATTTACTCCCATTCGTAGCGTCAAAATATAGTAATCGTGTTGAATGATCATAGTTTTTAATAATAAATAACTAAACAAACATGAATTCATTTTATCGTGCAACCGTATCCATATGCTCATTTCTAAAAACAACGGTATTATCAAAAACATCTACTAAAACAGGCTTTTCTTTATCAATTTCGCCCGCCACAATTTTTTTACTCAGCAAGTTGACTATTTCCTTTTGTATCAATCTTTTTAAGGGTCTTGCTCCCATTTGAACATCATAACCCTGTTCAGCAAGGTACCGCAAGGCATATTCGCTGAATCTAATTTCAATACCTGTCGTGGCTAATAACTGTTTTAGTCCATTTAATTGAATCTGCAACACCCCCATCAAATCTTTTGGAAGTAATGGTTGAAATAGTATGATCTCATCCACACGATTCAAGAACTCAGGTCTCACCGTACTACGAAGTAATTGCATCACTTGTTCCTTTGCCTGTGCAGTAACAGTGGAAAGCGTTTTTTCCGTTACCCCATCAAATGCTTCCATGATCAACTCACTCCCCAAATTACTGGTCATGATGATAACCGTGTTTCTGAAATTGACTACACGGCCCTTATTGTCTGTAAGACGTCCTTCATCTAAAACTTGCAGCAAAATATTCCAAACATCAGGATGTGCTTTTTCAATCTCATCGAGTAATACCACACTATAGGGTTTTCGTCGAACAGCCTCTGTTAATTGTCCCCCCTCTTCGTATCCAACATAGCCGGGAGGAGCACCCACCAATCGACTCACTGCATGCTTCTCCTGATACTCACTCATATCGATTCTAGTAAGCATCGATTCGTCATCAAATAAAAAATGTGCTAGCGATTTTGCTAATTCAGTTTTACCAACACCGGTAGTACCCAGAAAAATAAATGATCCAATCGGACGCTTGGGATCCTGCAGTCCCGCACGACTTCTACGAATGGCATCAGAAACAGCAGTGATGGCCTCCTCCTGTCCCACCACTCTCTCATGTAAATGATCCTCAAGAAAAAGCAGCCGATCTTTTTCGGATTGGAGCATTTTAGCAACAGGTATCCCCGTTGCTTTTGCCACCGCTTCTGCAATATCCTCTGCATCCACTTCCTCTTTCAACAAGCGCTTTTCCGTTTCCTGCGATAATTGATTACTGAGAGAAGCTACTAAGTTTTCCTGCTCTTTAATTTTACCATATCGGATTTCGGCTACCTTTCCATAATCCCCTTCTCGCTCGGCCCGCTCCGCTTCTTGTTTCAATTGCTCAATAGTAAATTTTGCTTTTTGCAATTGGTCTACTAATTCTTTCTCTGCAACCCATTTTGCCTTGAGTGTATCTCGCTGCACAGCCAGGTTTGCGATTTCCGTATTCAATTCCTTTAACTTGGATTCATCATTTTCGCGTTTGATAGCCTCCCTCTCAATTTCTAGTTGACGAATCTGTCGCTCCAATGAATCTAATTCCTCGGGCATAGAATTCATTTCTAAACGAAGTTTTGCTGCACTCTCATCGATAAGATCAATGGCCTTATCTGGCAAAAAACGATCAGTGATATAGCGATGAGACAATTCAACAGCAGCAATAATTGCTTCATCCTTAATTCGAACATGGTGGTGTGTTTCATATCGATCTTTCAAACCACGCAGGATGGAGATAGCATCTTCGGTGTTAGGCTCTTCAATGATCACTTTCTGAAATCGACGCTCCAGGGCCTTATCTTTTTCAAAATATTTTTGATACTCATTTAATGTAGTGGCTCCGACCGCTCTCAACTCACCGCGAGAAAGAGCTGGCTTTAAAATATTGGCAGCATCCATCGCTCCTTCTCCTCCACCGGCCCCTACTAACGTATGTATCTCGTCAATGAAAAGAATAATATCACCATTAGAATCACCAACTTCCTTGACCACCGCCTTTAGCCTTTCTTCAAACTCCCCTTTGTATTTAGCCCCTGCAATCAGCAAACCCATATCCAGTGCATAAATAACTTTTGACTTTAAGTTCTCTGGCACATCTCCATTGATAATACGATGGGCTATTCCTTCCGCAATGGCAGTTTTACCAACACCAGGCTCGCCCACTAAAATGGGATTGTTTTTTGTGCGACGCGAGAGGATATGCAAGGTTCTTCTGATCTCCTCATCACGCCCAATCACAGGATCCAACTTTCCTTGTCGGGCTAGGTCATTTAAGTTTTTTGCATATTTCGATAAAGCATTGTACTCCTGTGACTGCGTAGAGGAAGTAACTTTTTCTCCTTTCCGTAAATCTTTAATAGCCGTAATTAGTCCAGGCTCAGTTAACCCTGCATTTTTCAGCAGCTTCCCCACCCCATCATCACCCTGTACTAATGCAAGTAGCAGGTGTTCGGGGGTAACAAATTGGTCATTGAAAATTTGCAAGCAGGCACCAGCTCTGAGTAACAACGTATTAGCCTCCCGGCTTATTTGCTGAGCAGCTTCCCCCTTCACACGAGGTAAGGTAGCCAACAACTCTTCTATTTTTTTTGCTACAATGGGAACTGTTACATTATTCTTCTTTAACAAATACTCAACGGGGGTATCCGGTGCTTCTATCAATGCCTTCAAAATGTGAGAAGGCTCAATAGCGGGGGATTGCGTGTTAAAGGCCAGCTGTTGAGCTTGCTGCACTATTTCAGCGGCCTTAATGGTATAATTTCCTAGATTCATAATTCGTTATTTAAATTCGGAATGCAAATCGGTCTGCAGTTCCGTAAATAGTACTCATCAAAAATCATTCAGCTCCCCAATTCCAGCACAAGAGGAGTAACTTTGTCATAATTCTTAATAAATGACTGCATGAAAGTCAGTATATTTTTTCTAGGCCTGCTATTATTGCAGCAGCACTCAAGGCAACCAATCACTAATTGCACTGCAGACCCCTCGTGAGCCAAATCGAAAAACATACTGCGATTGTAAAAAAACTAGCCGGTCAACTAGGGTTTGATTTTTGTGGAATTGCTCAAGCCAGAAGGCTGGAAGAGGATGAACGAAGGCTAGCCAATTGGCTACAAAAAGGATATCATGGAGAGATGCACTACATGGAAAATTATTTTGATCTCCGAGTAGATCCAACCCGCCTAGTACCGGGTGCTCGCTCCGTGATCACTTTATTGCTGAATTATTTTCCTGCTGAGCAACAAACAGCTGGGGCTCCGCGCATTTCAAAATATGCATTCGGAAAAGATTACCACTTGGTAATAAAAGAAAAGCTACAAAGCTTTTTAGTTGAACTTAAAGAAAAAATAGGTGCAATAGAGGGAAGAGGATTCGTTGATTCTGCTCCCGTATTGGAGCGAGCATGGGCAAGAGAAGCAGGGTTAGGCTGGATTGGAAAAAATGGAAACTTAATTCACAAAAACGCAGGGTCATTTTACTTTATCGCTACCCTCATCACGGATCTCACACTTAGCCCTGACAACCCATTTACCAGGGACTTTTGCGGAACCTGTAACCGCTGCATAGAAGCCTGTCCCACTAGTGCAATTCTCCCAGAAAAAGTTATAGATGGTAGTCGCTGTATCTCCTACTTCACCATTGAACTAAAATCACATCTCAAGCCAACGTTGGAAAAAGGACAATTAGATGGATGGCTTTTTGGGTGTGATACCTGTCAGGATGTTTGTCCTTGGAATCGCTTCAGTAAACCAAATGCAAACAACAACTTTAAACCGATTCCTGAAATCTTACAACTCAGTACCAGCCAGTGGGAGGAAATGACAGAGGAAACATTCAAAAAAATATTTGGCAATTCGCCACTACAAAGAACCCGATTCAAAGGAATCAGAAGAAATCTTCAGCTATTAAAAGAGTTAGAATAAAGTAAGAAAACCTCAATTGAAATTTAAGGCGCTAACCGTTTCTTTAGTTGCTGTAACTCATTTTCCAGCGCAAGCCCAAACTTAGCTTCTACCAGTAAGCTAGAAAATTTCTCCCAAGGATACCAATCGAAATAAAAATCGTAATACCGTTGAACGGAGCAAGAAGATCCGGCCGTGCCAACAAATACTTGATATCCTGCAGCCATCTTAATGGCAGACTTACTATTGATTACACAATGAAAGGAGCTATCCGATTGAGATTGTATCCTAAACGATGTGCCTTCCGGAAGAACAGTCTCCCAATAAGCAGCAGATTTCAGGACTGCTTGAACCGAATCGGATGGATACTGAATATCAATTGCCCTCGACACACGAACATGCCGAGGTAAAAAAGAAGAAATAAGTGTGATTAATAAAAACAGCGCTCCTACACTCCACCCCGCCAGTGACAACATTCGTTTCATTACTAAAATTTACTCCCACCGAATTAATCGGTTCGTTAAAAAATAAATCAAAGCCGTCCAGCCCAGCAATAGGCCAATTTCAGTTCCACAAGAAAACAAGGACTCCCCTTCAAAAGAAATTTTTCGGAGGGCATCATTGAAATGACGAAGGGGCAAAACCGCACTGATTTGCTGTATCCACCTTGGGAAAACATCAACGGGGAAAAAAGTTCCAGATAAAATAAGCTGAGGCAAAGCAAATAAATTTATTAAGAGAGGGATTGATGAATCCACTTTGGCAATACTGCTAATTAAAAGGCCCGCACCCATGAGCAAAAAAAGCATGAGTGCTGTTAATAGTAAGATGGAGCAAAAAGTTAATAAACCACTGTGCAAGGTAAAGCCCATTACCCAATGTCCAAAAGCGATCAATACGGAAACACTCACTAGTTGAAAAAACAAACGACTGATTCCGATACCAATTAAAATATTAATCCGACGAATGGGTGTTGCAAAAAAACGTTTTAAGACCAGTTGTTCACGCAACCCGTAGAAGGTGAATGCAATTCCAAATAATGTTGAAAATAAAATTGAAAATCCAATTTGACCGGGAAGTATAAAATCAATTGGCCGGTAGGGTCTTACCTCTTCAATTTGTGGAGGGAGTAGCTGGATCAACTTTACCTGACCAGCTTGTGCAGCCTCTTGCTGCAGTACCAAGTAATCCAATTGTTGTAAGAAGCCGCCGGTAGAATTTCCACTGGCTGTAGTGGTAGTAAACTGTACTACCGCCCCATGAGGAGTAGTTGCCGTAGATCGGATTTGTAACACCCCTGTTAACCGACCACGAAGTAACGCTTGACGTAAGGATACACTATCTGGATAACGAACAATTTTTACAAAGGGATTTTTCACCAACGCCTGGTAAAAAGGATGAGTAGTGTCGCTTCCTTGTTGGATAGCGATACTGTATTGCACCCCCTTGTCTTGCCTAAAGGCACCAAAAATGATTACAAAAAGAATGGGAAACGCAATGCTAAAAACTAACGCACTTGGATTAGCCAAGATGGCTTGAAAACTCGCCTTGATAATTGCCAGCATGGCACGGGACTGGCTATATGTAACAGGACCATTTGCTGCCATAGGAACAAATGTATCTCAATTTTAAGGATATTTGACTTGCATGAATCTTGTCTACTTGCTTACCGGCTCCAATCTTGGTAACCGGGTTGAAAATTTAAATAAAGCAGCCCAGCTCATCACTGACAAGGGAGGATTGCTAAAAGCCCGTTCAAAATTTTATCAAACCAGCCCCTGGGGACCCTTAGCACAACCCGACTATCTAAATCAAGCCCTAGCAGTGGAAACCACATTGAATGCCCCTGCCTTCATGGAACAATTGTTACAAATTGAGGAAAATATGGGAAGAGTACGAAGCATAAAATATGGGCCCAGAATCATTGATATCGATATTCTTTTTTTCGGTCAAGAAGTAATTCAAACCCCATTGGTACAGGTACCGCATCCAGAGGTACGTAACCGCCGTTTTGCCTTGACTCCGCTTGCGGAGATTGCTTCCTCATTTGTTGATCCGCTCACGGGGAACTCGATTAGCCAATTACTTGCTACTTGTCAAGACCAGGGAACAGTCTTGCAATTCAACTAAATTGCAGGCAGCAAATGAAGTATCAGTTTATTACCATAGAGGGCAATATTGGAGCCGGGAAAACTACGCTTGCTCAATTGCTCAGCAGACACTTTAAAGCACGTTTGATTCTGGAAGAATTTGCAGATAATCCCTTTTTGCCCAAATTTTATGAACACCCTGACCAGTATGCATTTCCCGTCGAGCTTTTTTTTATGGCAGAACGCTACAAACAGCTAAAGGAATTGTTACAACAACAAGATCTATTTCAACAAGTCACTATTTCCGATTACCTATTCACCAAGTGTCTGTTATTTGCCAAGGTAACTTTACCAGCAGATGAATACCGCCTCTATCAACGTCTTTTTGATATTATTCATCAACAACTTGTACAACCCGACTTGCTCGTTTACTTGCATGCTCCCGTAGAAAAACTGCAGGCCAACATCAAAAAGAGAAACCGGGCTTACGAGCAGAATATATCAGACAATTATTTACAACAGCTTCAAGAAACCTATACACACTATCTTCGGCAACAAGCTTCTCGTACACTTTTTGTAGACGTATCACAGGCAGATTTCCTTTACAATGATGCACACCTACAGACTTTGATCAATGCGCTTGACAAAACCTATGAACCCGGAATCCATTATATAGATCTTCCATGAAACGCTGGTATCAAATACCATACTTGTCCCAACCAGTCATCAATGCGGAGTTTACTTCGTACATCGTTGCCCGTATTTTATTCATCGCTGGCTTGCGAATGACACCTGTATTATTAGGTTGGCGTCTCTATGAAATTACTGGAAGTAAGTTGGCCCTTGGTATGCTAGGATTGTCTGAAGTTATTCCCGCCATTGCCCTGGCCTTACCAGCCGGTGTGCGGGTGGACAGAAGTGACAAACGAAAATTGCTGACCACCTGCATGGGCCTGTATTTAGTGTTGATGGCTGGCCTAATGGCAGCAACTTCAGACTGGTATACCCAGCAATATTCCAATCTTGTTTCCGAATGGACTATTTATCTTTTGATGGCTGGCACTGGCGCTGTTCGCGCTTACTCGGGTGCCGCTTTTAATGCATTTTTAGCACAACTCGTGCCCACTGAGTCCTTGGTAAAAGCGGCCTCCATCAATAGCATGGTTTGGTTAATTGCTGCGGTAATTGGCCCCGCATTTGCCGGATTGCTGATGGGTTATACGAACATTACAGTTGCTTTTATTCCTGTGCTGGTCCTGCCTTCCATTGCAATACTATTATTTCAGCGAATAGCCCCTAAACCGATTAGCTGGCAAGGAACTTCTAAAACATGGGAAGGTGTAAAAGAAGGTCTGCAATTTGTTTGGAACCAGAAGGCCTTACTAAGCGCCATGAGCTTGGATATGTTTGCAGTTTTGTTTGGAGGGGCAGTAGCCTTGCTCCCCGCATTTGCCAATGATATCCTGAAAGTTGGTCCACAAGGATTAGGTTGGCTGGTAGCGGCTACCTATATAGGAAATTTTATTGCGTTGGCCTGGTTTACCAAAAGACCCCTGAAAAGGAGACAAGGAAAAGCTCTTCTGGTTGTAGTTGCTGGTTTTGGGCTTTGCATTCTGGTGTTTGCCTTATCACAAAATTTCTGGCTTAGCTTTTTTGCCTTGCTGGCATCTGGACTTTTTGATGGTGTGAGTATGATTGTACGAGGTACCATTGTACAACTTTTTGTGCCCGACGAAATGCGAGGCCGTGTGTCCGCTGTTAATTCGATGTTTATTAACTCCTCCAATGAATTGGGGCAATTTGAAAGTGGTGTAGCGGCCACCGCAATGGGGTTAATTCCCTCTGTGATTTTTGGCGGATGCATGACGCTGCTTATTGCAGGCATTACCTGGTTCAAGAGTCCAACCCTGCGAAAATTTGAATACTAAGGCTTGGGAATAGCTTCCATCAAACGTTCAATTACCACATAAGTAATCGGACAAAATGTGGTATTCTTCAATGTAAGCGGCACTCTTTTTACCAGTACATCCTCATCGGTGTAAGGAAATCGTCTGCAATCAGAGGGCCTGTCCTCGTAAATACTGCAATAATTATCGCTACCCAAGAACGGGCAGGGCGTTTGTTGCAAAATAAAATCACCATCCTGATCCTCCTTGAGATAGTTTTCAATAAATACCCCCTCTTTTAACCCCAACCGCTTACTGATTCGCTTGATATCCGGTGTTTTGAAACGGGGGGAGTAGCCTTTGCAACAATTCGCACAACTAAGACAATCCACCTTGTCAAACGCTTCCTCATGAAATACCCCTTGCCGCTTCAACACTTCGTTTTTTGAAACGCGTTGGAGAAACTGCTTGTAGATTTTTTGACGTTCGGCAGATTTCTTTTCCCAGTTTACTAACAAGGGCTTGTTCATCTGGCAAAGAAAGGAACTTAACCGTAATTTTGCACACAAATTGAACGCTTAACCCCACTATGGATATTCTTCGTAATCAAACAACCGAATTCAGCAACCGACACATTGGTTCTATCAGCCAGACACAAGAAATGCTCAGCGTGATTGGCGAAAAAGATATTGCATCGCTGATCAGCAAAACTGTGCCTGCCGGTATCAGGATGGAACGCGCATTGAACGTTCCCAGTGCCATGACTGAACATGCCTATTTGCAACATATTCGTACAGTAGGACAACAAAACCAAGTATGGAAAACGTATATCGGTCAAGGGTATTACAATACCATCACCCCTTCTGTTATTCTTCGTAATATTTTTGAGAACCCAGGATGGTATACGCAGTACACGCCCTACCAAGCAGAAATTGCACAAGGCCGTTTGGAAAGTTTGTTGAATTTCCAAACTATGGTCTCCGATTTAACCGGACTTCCCATTGCAAATGCTTCCTTGCTCGATGAAGCCACTGCAGCTGCGGAAGCCATGACCATGTTTTTTAACACACTAAACAAACAAGATCACATTGACAGACCTCGCTTTTTTGTTGACAAGGAGGTATTCCCACAAACAAAAGATTTATTACGAACTCGTGCTCTGCCCATACAAATTGAGTTAGTAGAAGGAGATTATAAAACCGCTTCACTTGATGAAACTTATTTTGGCGCTATACTACAATACCCCAACGATAAAGGCGCAGTAGTTGACTATCGTCAATTTATTCAAACTGCACATGAAAAAGGAGCCTTTGTAGTAATGGCCACAGACTTACTCGCGCTTACACTACTTACTCCCCCAGGTGAGCTGGGGGCTGATGTAGCAATAGGATCCGCGCAGCGTTTAGGCGTACCACTTGGTTTTGGTGGACCGCATGCTGCTTTCTTTGCAACACGCGACGATTTCAAAAGAAATATTCCAGGAAGAATTATTGGGGTGAGTATTGACGCCAAGGGAAAAAGAGCCCTTCGCATGGCATTACAAACCAGAGAGCAACATATCAAACGGGAAAAAGCTACCTCTAATATTTGCACGGCACAGGCATTACTCGCTAATATGGCTGCGATGTACGCAGTATTTCATGGACCAGATGGATTAAAAAATATTGCAAGCCGTATCACAACCTTAACCCGATTAGTAGCAGATGCACTGAAAGAGAGAGGCTATAAACTCATCTCAGCACATTATTTTGATACGATCACTATTCAAACTGATCGCGTTTCAACGATTCGAGCTAAAGCAACTGCACAGCGCATCAATCTTCGTTACACAGACAATGACTTGGTTGCCCTTTCACTTGATGAAACCACCAGCCTGGAGGATCTCTACGAGTTGATCAATTGTTTTGAGGACGATAAACAACCGGTGAGTTTTTCATTGGATAAAACACAAACCACGCAAAACTGGCCCGCTGCATTAAATCGAAACAGTACGTATTTAACACAAGCTGTATTCAATACGTGTAAGAGCGAGAGTCAGATGATGCGCTATATTAAACAGCTGGAGAACAAAGATCTTTCACTGAACACTTCGATGATTTCGTTGGGAAGTTGTACGATGAAATTGAACGCAGCCAGCGAGATGATTCCACTAAGTTGGCCTGAATGGAACAGTTTACATCCCTTCATTCCCCAAGAGCAAGCCAAAGGATATCATACCATCATGGAGGAGTTAAGCCAATACCTCTGCGATGTGACTGCTTTTGATGCATGCAGCCTACAACCGAATAGTGGTGCACAAGGCGAATATGCAGGTTTGTTGACTATACGTGCTTATCATGCGGCACAGGGTAATCCGCATCGTGATGTTATGCTTATCCCCATTTCTGCTCACGGCACTAACCCAGCCTCAGCAGTAATGGCTGGTATGAAAGTGGTGGTAGTAAAAGCATTGGATAACGGATACATCGATTTGGATGATTTACGTCACCAGGCAGACGCTAATAGCCAACACTTAGCAGGTATCATGATATCCTACCCCAGCACCTATGGCGTTTATGAGGAAACGGTGAAGGAGATCACCAGCATTGTTCACCAACATGGTGGACAGGTGTATATGGATGGCGCCAACATGAATGCCCAAGTTGGACTAACAGCACCAGGCTTAATTGGAGCGGATGTTTGCCACTTGAATCTTCATAAAACATTTGCAATTCCTCACGGTGGTGGTGGGCCTGGCATGGGGCCTATTTGTGTTAAAGAACACTTGAAACCATTCTTACCCGGACATATTACACAGGGAACTGTTGATGCTGTATCCGCTGCCCCCTATGGCTCTGCCATGATTCTTTTGATCTCCTACGCCTATATCAGAATGCTGGGAGCTGCTGGATTAAAAGGAGCAACCGAGTATGCGATATTGAATGCAAATTATATGCGTGCACGATTGGCTGGTCATTACGATATACTTTACACCAATCAGAGTGGACAATGTGCACACGAATTTATAGTAGACTTACGCCCCTTTAAAAAATCAGCAGAGATTGAAGCAGAGGATGTGGCTAAACGTTTGATGGATTATGGTTTCCATGCTCCCACCATGAGCTTTCCCGTAGCAGGAACAATTATGATTGAGCCCACTGAAAGCGAGGATAAGGCCGAACTGGATCGTTTTTGTGATGCCATGATTGCAATCCGCGAGGAGATCAGAGCAATAGAAGAAGGAAAAGCCGACAAGAAAGACAACCTGCTAAAAAATGCACCTCATACACAGGCAACTGTAATAGCGGATCAATGGCCACATGCTTATTCACGTACAGAAGCAGCTTTCCCACTTTACTATGTTACGCATAACAAATTCTGGCCCTCCGTATCACGGGTAAATAACACCCACGGGGATCGGAATTTGATTTGTACTTGTGAGCCAATGGAAAGTTATATGCAGGAAAAAGCCTAAGCAATCATATATCTTCTTTCTACTACCTCCCAATTAAATAAAGACCAGCACGCAGCAATGTAGTCTGGTCTTTTATTTTGGTATTTCAGGTAATAAGCGTGTTCCCACACATCCAATCCAAGTAACGGAACACCCTTTAGATCGGTTAGATCCATAAGTGGATTATCTTGATTAGGCGTAGAACCAATTTTTAATTTTCCATCTGCTGTTTTAACCAACCAAGCCCATCCGCTTCCAAACCGATTACGTGCTGCATCACTGAATTGAGTTTGAAAATTTTCAAACGAGCCAAACTGTGTTCGAATTGCCTCCATTAATTGACCCGATGGCTTATTAGTCTGTCCGCCACGCACCGGTGCTAGAGATCGCCAAAAAAACTCATGATTATAATGCCCGCCTGCATTGTTACGCATCTTGGCAGCGTACATTGAAATTCGACCAAGGAGTTCCGTGAGTTTGACTTTTGAAATATCAATATTTTCTGTGGCACAAGCATCGGCAAGATTCTTCGTGTAACCTGCAGCATGCTTTGTGTAGTGGATTTCCATGGTAAGTGCATCAATTGCTGGCTCCAGTGCTGGGTATGAATAAGCGAGAGCTTGCTGTGTGAAACCAATTTCCTCAGCACCTAAAACTGCTGTCTGTGTAACGAGTGCTTTACCAGATTGAGCAAGGGCAGGTGAAATGGTTCCCCACAAAGAAACCAAGCCCGCCGTTTTAATAAAAGTTCTTCTGGATTTCATA
>Ga0129336_10000179_pt1 | contig 33438 bp, 30 predicted proteins | sample CPB6_02_DNA_FD_96878 | JGI IMG/M metagenome (GOLD analysis project Ga0129336, IMG submission 96878) | Freshwater to marine salinity gradient microbial communities from Chesapeake Bay, USA - CPBay_Sum_0.6_0.2_DNA | ecosystem: Environmental > Aquatic > Marine > Coastal | place: USA: Chesapeake...
GAACATTTAGTCCAGTCATTGTCCCATTGAGGAACCTGAACAAAAGAGAGTGCCGCAAAGATGAAACCAAGAAAACTAAGAATCATGATTAGTAACGATTACATCCGAACAATGCACCACCGATTGCTGCACCAACAGGAACAGACCAATAGTAACCATTTCCACGGCTCATACTGGCAGCGACGCCACCACCCAATAGAGCACCCAATGCAGTCTGAGTGGGGTTACAATAAACAGCGTTGTTGTAGTACCTTGGCGCAGGTACTGGCGCTGGTGCAGGAGCATACTGCGGTTGTTGATAGGATACATCTCCACAAGGAACTTTATAGGATTGAGTCCTTACACTACCAGCAACATAGTTTCCATATCGATCATAATATCCAGGAACATAAGTTTCACGAAACCTTGTGCAGGTCTGATACTCATATACCTGTTGAGCCTGAACTGGCACTGAGAACAGAGATGCAACCAGTGGAAGTAGAAGCAGTTTTTTCATCGGTTTGATGTGTTTGACGCCAGAATATCAGATATTTAGTGAATTGGCAAGGGTCACCACATGTTTATGGGACATTCAGATTTTTTGAATTTCCACTTAACTTCCATGTAACAACCACAGAGATAACATCTTTTACTTTCTTTATTGAACTTGGAACACTCAATACAGATTTTTTCGCGTTCTTTTATTTTTTCTTCTGAAACTAAAACACCATCTCCTTCAGCAATTCCTTGTCCTACGGATTTAGCGAATGCTTGAAATCCTTTCATTTGTTCCCAAAAATCTGGATATTGATTCTCATCAATGAAATCTGGTAAGTTCTTTTTTTCCATAAGATTCATTAAAAATAAAAAACAGGGAATGTCAAAGTTGACAAGCCCTGTTGATTTTGACTATAATAACTCTGTTGCAGTTAAACAATAATATTAGGGCTTTGAGCAATTTGGAAAGCTTCTAGAGCTCCTTGAATTTTAATGAATTCTTCTTTTTTAGTATTAAATTCTTTTTCAAGTTCCATCAGTTCGGTTCTGAGGGTTTCTGCTTTCTCGGTTAATTCTTCAACCATATCGGAAAGCTTTTGCTTCTTTTCTTCGGTCATAAATTTCAAGTATAAATGTACTTTGTAATTTTATTTAGTATCACAATTTTAGTCAAGTATTTGTTTCGGTTCGGTAATTTCTCCATATATAAACTAAAGAGTTTTGTTCATGAATTTTAATTTTATTGACACGGATTTGATTTGCATTAACGATGAGTTAGAAGCAAATATAACAACGATATCTAATACAAATCATCTTATTATAACAATTGATAATTTTCTAAAAAATCCAGAAGATCTTCAAGATATTGCAAGTAAACAATGTTTTGAAAAAATACCAGCAAATAAAAATGGAAGTCCTGGTTGGACTTCTATTACAAATTTGAAGTTTGATCAAATCGCAACTACAGCAAAATATCTAAGCGATAATTATTTTGATACATTTCACAATAATAAAGTAAGTTTTCAATTTAATTTATTTGAAGGAGGTATGCCTTGCAAATATACTTCCATCTTACCTCATGTCGATCAGTCTTTATCGGCATTTCAAATCTATCTCAACAATCCTGAAGATTGTTATGGAGGAACAAATTTTTATAAACACATTGAATCTGAATCTGATGTGAATGTAGAGTATTTGGATTCAGATTTTAAGAAAACAGAATCTTATCACAAATTTGATAATTATGTAAAAGAAACTTCTCAGAATAATTATAATACAATTTTAGATTCTAGACAAATTAATTCTTCAATTTGGCAATTAATACATCATGTTGAAATGAAATATAATAGATTTGTAATGTATCCTTCTTATATTTTTCATAGCGCATATATTGAAAAAGAATGGTATCAAGATATCAAAAGAATTGGCTTAGTTGGATTTTTAAACTAACAATAAATATTACAAGACTACATTTTTCAAAAAAATGGTATTTGCAGAGAAGTTTGTTGACATATATGATACTGGAGAATTTAATCATCTACTGAATGAAATTGTAATAGATGACATTAAACAGGTAACATCTTCTAATAGTTCTCCTTCTGGTGTATTAATTGAAAGAAATTTCACCAGAAATACTCATAGGATAGTTTTAGCACAATTTGCAGACAATGGCCATTTTGATCCTAGGTTACTGCAAATAGATTTTTTTAAGAATAAATGTCAGACAGATTGGAAAATATTTGAAAATGGAATTCTATCAGAAAAATTATATAGTTTTAACACTTTGCCGATAGAAAATAGTTATGATGAAACATTAGAAACTAGAGATTCTATAAAAAATGTTTTTGATACTTGGAGTCCATATTATAAGAGATTTTTAGATTCCGTACTTAAATGTTTTGATGGAGAAAGTGAAAACTTTTTAAACGGATTATCTTTTAGTTGTAATGGATGGGGAGAAAATTATAATCCGTCTTTTGATCAAAAATTTAATCGTATTATTTGTCATGAATATCCAGACGCACAATTTGATAGAGATAAAACAATAATTGAAAAATTATGCAATCTTTACAAAATAGTCGAAACTGATGATGATAAGAAGGATTTGGATTCTATTATTGAAAAAATAAAACCAATATTATCTAAAGAAAATTTAAAAATAAATTATAAATTAATTCAATCAAAATTAGAATACAAGGAAATTGAATTAACCATATATCCAATGATTCACGAATTTAGAAATGATATATTTGTTTCTACTTTGAAATGTTTACACGAAAATTTCAAGTTTGATCTCAATGTTATTAAAGAACTTAATTCTTGGGAAAATGGAGAAAGAATGTTCGGATCTATTTCTTTAAAACTTATTAAGAGAGATAAGGTAGAAATTGAATCTATATGTTCTTATGGAACACTTTAATTATTTTGAGTCGATCCGGCTAACACAGCAGTACTTTGTATAGAAACAACTCGATTATATCCAATAATAGAAGTTCCTCCAGAAGCACCTGCACCGCCGGTTCCTCCTCCTCCGCCACCGCCGCCGCCTTGACAATTTCCTCCTGGACCAGTACCACCATTGGTTCCATTACTTCCAGCGGTAGAAGAAGCTCCCCAAGTTCCACCATTTCCGCCGGCACCTCCAGTGCCACCACCATTTCCGGGACTAGTTGGCACAGCGCCAGTTGTTTCTGTAACTAAGGTTAATACTCCTCCAGAATAACGATATCCCCTACCAACTCCACCTGATCCACCAGCAGTTCCACTATCACTACCACCCCCTACCCCACTATCACAAGCCTCGCAATATTGCCAACCAGCAAAGTCACACGAATATCCTCTTTTATTTCTTCCTCCACCACCTTCTTGTCCACCACCACCGCCGCCACCACCTCCGGCACCACCACCAGCGATACTTGCGCCTGTTCCTTCTATTGAAATATTAGATAATATAGTTAATGCATTTCTTCCGGCAGCACCAGCACCTCCAGTTCCACCATTTGCCCCGCCACCATTTCCACCAATACCATTAAGAGTACTTGTGCCATTTACAGTACCTCTATGTCCAAATATACCACCACTGGTTAAAACTATTTTAATTGTTGCTCCAGCTCCCGCTGGAACTGTTAATGCAGGATTGGTATTTTGTGAAATAATATTTCCGTTTACATTGATTGTTTTTTTGAGTGCGGAAGTATAATCAGATGTTCCAAATATGGTTTGTGCGTTTAGATTTTCTTCTACACCTGTAATATTAGCTGTGGCATTTGTATTGACTCCGTAAAATTGACTAAATGAAATTTCACCACTGGTAGGAACTCCACCAGTTGTTCCAGCTGTAGGTACAAAAGAACCATTTCTATACAACTCACTGAGGGAAACCGATCCACTAGCAGTTTCTTTTATTTTAGTTCTGAGTTCAGTATTAGCAGAAATAGAACCAGAAGATGTTACTGGATTGGTTACTACACTTATGGCCATTTTAGTATCTTTTTTAGTTATTTATTTTTTAAATGATCAAAATAACCAAATTCAAGTGCCTGAAATTAATAATCGTAGAGACCATTCATGTATTTTTGTTCCATTTTATCAAGTCTATCAGAAAGTTCTTTGATTGCTTCAATGAGAAGTGGAACGAGTTTTTCATACTTAACAACTAGGATTTCTTCACCCTCAAGTTCTTCTGTCTTAACTGCTTCTGGGAGAACTTTTTGTACCTCTTGAGCGGAAACACCAACTTGAGTGACACCTTTAACGAATCCAAGTTTCTCTGCCTTATCATTCCATGTGAATGTAAATCCATTTAGGGATAGAACTTTATCAAGGGCATTTTCAATTGTTACTCTATCGGTCTTTAAAGTATCATCTGATGCAGCAGCTGCAAAAGCAGTAATATCTCCTCTTACAAATAGACTTGCACTTGTTGGAGTTGTTATGTTTGGTCTCAAGTAGAAACTTGAGCAAACTCTCATCGTATCATTAGCAGTTGATGCGGAATTTGCAGAGAAAACTGGGAAGTGATTTGCTGATGAATCTGTTGCAGTGACATCTACAGTGTCCGTAGATGTTGAATTTCCACTGAAAGCACCTATAAATGTTGTTGCGGTTACTGTTCCAGATACGTTTACACCATGAGCTCCGACAACTAATCCACTTCCTGCAGCACATTGAACATTACTTGAGAATGTAGTAACTCCACTTACTGTAAGACCATTACTTGAGATTCTTACACCATCTCCAACCCACAATTGTCTTGCGACACCCAAACCACCCGTTAATTGTACTGAACCAGTGGAAGAACTGGTTGATTGTGTATTGTTACTTACAACTAAAGTACCAGCAATAGAAGAATTTCCAGTCGCACCATCAACGGTAAATCTATTTGTATTGACTACGATGGACCCAGTAGCACTTATGTTTAGAGTATTTAAATTGACAGTTCCTGCACTGAAACCACCGCCACTTCTAATAACAACACTAGCACCTGTAGTATCTGTTGAAGAAGTATCTAAACCATCCAGGTAATCAGCATTTAAGTTTGTAACTTTAGTTAGAGAGCTGACTACAAATGGAGGTGTTCCAGAAACAAGTGTTCCAGTAGCAGTGGATGTATATTGTCTTGCGGAAACATCTCCAGAAGTTCCACAATTAATATTCATACTTCCTGCAGTTGGATTCGTAGCTCCAGGTCCAAAGGCACTAATAATACCAATGTTTGCATAAATTCCCTCACCAGCGCCTGTTCCAGACAACCAGAGTTTACTTCCAATTCTTGCGTTTTGATAGTATAGAACACCACCATTAGCAGCGGTTCCCCCAGAACTTCCATACAGAGTAGTAATAATACCCGTATTAACATATGCAGTTGGAGCACCCATCCAACCAGTGACAACAGCAGTGGTTGTAAATCCAGTATTAACATAAGCAGTTGGAGCACCAAACCATCCATCAACAGGTGAAGCTGCTCCACCTAGATGAGAGTATCCTACAGTCGGAATGACCAATGTAGTGACAACTCCAATCTGTGCAAACATGTTGGTTATGACACCAACTGTACTACTAAAGTTTGTTATAACTCCAGCATTAATGTGAGCTAAAGGAGTTGCAAACTGATTATTTGCTCTGATTCCATTGGAGAATGTATTGGTAATCGTAAGAGTTGTGATTGTTGCAGCAAGACCAGTAATGCAAGTAATTAATCCAACTTGAGAATTTATTGTAGTGATTGTAGCTGCAGTACCTGTTTGACAGGTAATAATACCATTTGTGATAAAGGCATCTTTTCTAACGGAAAGAGTGTCAATACCAACGTTATCTCCTCTAAATTCTGTTGCTGTAATAATTCCAAGGTCACATCTTAAACTTCCAACAGAAAGTGTTCCTCCTACTGTACTAATTCCACCAAAAACAGAATTAAATGAATTTTCAAATCTAACTGTTGGATTTGTAAATGTTACTGCATATCCAATAAATTCTGCATTTTGGAATTCTGCAATTGAATTTGCATTGGTATGTCTAATCGTATAATTTGTACCAACTCCTGCAAATCTAACAACTTTATTGATATCAATCTCATCAAAGTTTGCATTACCAATTGCTTGAGCCCCAGCAAATGTAACAGCACCACCAACATATAAGTTCTTAACTTTTACTGTACCATTGACTTCCAATGCATCTTTAAAGTCAAAGATATCAAAACTCTGTCCGATACCTACTTTATCGAAAGTTAAGAAGTCACTATTCTTTTCTCTAGAAATCATTCCAAATCTACGCCAATCACTATCGGCATAGACATGTCCGATATATCCACCAGCATCTGGAGTAGCAAGTAGAGAAATGTCTCCGGACTTTCTAGCATCAGTTGGAGTTGCAATACCAACCGTAATTAGTTTTGGTTGAGAAGCAACACCCTTAACATAAAGATCTCTTGTTTCTAAACCATCTTCAGAAGTATTTGTAAGTTTTTGTGAGAAGTTTACTGGACCATAGAATTGTGATGTTTGGTTATTGTTTTCGCCACCTTCTACAGTTAGTCTCTCTTTAACAACTAAATCATCAAAAATACCGCTATTTCTCTTAACGATTTCTGTATCGGAATCATCTCCAAAATAGGTTACAACAGGAGCTTCAAGAACTTCTTCTTCACCAGTTGCACCATTAATTTTAGTTGCACCAGAATAAAATTCACCCCTATCATTCATTCCAGTATAAACTACTGTACCACCATCCTGCTCTCTTGCCTGTGAAATTGAAATTTCATCATTACTTAAAATTCTATCTTGTTTTATTGGTAGTGCAGTGGAGTAATTACCAGGACCATAGCCAAGATATTCAAAGGTATGTCCAGAAGCACGAAGAATAGATGGTCTACGTAATTCCATTGGGATAATACGTAGTTTTTTGATGATTGCTCCAGCAACCGCAGGAACTGCTAAAGTTGAAAACTGACCTCTAATAACTGTAAAACTATCTGCAACTGGATCTGAACCTAAACGAATGATTTCTGATCCAATTAGAACATAATCACCCTTTGCAAATCCACTTGAACTTGCAAATGTAAGGGTTGTATCCGATTGAGTAATTGGTGTAGTTAAAGTAGTAGAAATTCCAGCATAAAGATAATTAGCTCTTCCACCTAAGTTTTCTTCTCCAGCGCCAAGAGATTTTCCGTTAGCCGAAATACCTCCCTTAAAAACTCTTACTTTGGTAAAATCACTTGATACATTTGCAGTTGTAATTCCAGAAGAAAATGTAAAGGTATTAATTCCAATAACTTCACTAACAATGAATTTTTGTGAATAATAATTATTTGTAGATCCAAACCCTATCAGTTTGAACGAGTTTCCAGGAAGTAAACCATGTGCTTCTGTGCAACTTATTGTTGTAATTCCACTTTGTTTTGTTAAAGTTCCCGTGGCAATTCCTATAGATGGTCCACAATGTTGGACAAGTGGATATCTATAATCATTTCTATTGAAATAAGTAACACCAATTCCATTTGGATTTAAAATTTCAATACTTCTGGATGAAGGAATATTGATAATTTTAAATATTCCGTTCATTAAAGGATCTGCAAATCCACTAAGTTCTACAGAATCATTAATACTATTATTAATTTGTGTTACTTGAACTACAGCAAAAGAACTTGGAGATCCTGCTGGATACGATGAAATAGTCATCGTATTTCCAACACCATAGGCAGATCCAGAGTCTACAAGTTGAATGGACGAAATTGTATTGCCGATAGAAATCGTTGCTTTTACAGATCCATTTCTACCTTCAATTGAACCATTCTCAAGTTCTGCAGAGTAGAGAGTACTTGATACACCAGCCGAATTATTATATCCAGCACCTCCACTTACGAGAGAAATTGATTTGATGGAATTTAAATTATGATCATTATTTGTATAAAGAGTAACAGTTGTGTTCCCAGTTCCAGTGATTATTGCGCCAGTAATTGCATAACCAATTCTATTGTTGTCTAAGAAATAACTTAAACTTTCTTTTGTCAAAGACAACTTTTTATCATTTGTTTGAACCTTTCCTAGGGGAGATAGTTCAGCGTAACTGATAGTTGCTTCTGGATCAATTACAACATTATCTCTATCAACTTGTGGATAAAGATTTCTTACATCCTGATTGAATTTTCTTTCACTTATTCCAAATCCAACGTTAGGTTTCGGACTTACACTACCAGCAATTAAAGTTAATTGATATATACCATCTTGACCATCAGCACCAGGAATTAATTTTTTAACTTCCTGACTTCTGTATATGAATATACTATCTCTATATTTTTCTCTCTGAACTAAAGGTAAAGCTTCAATTTGTTGTTGCGTTGATCTTTGGTTGGTTTGATTTAAAAATGTTCCAGGGTCACTACTAAGTCCAACATATTGGAAAGTTCTTGGACTTGGAGTTGAATATACTTCAAAAGAACCATTGTATGGTATTAAAGAATTACCCGAAGTATTATTAGAACTTACTATATTAGTTATTTTAACCTTATCCCCAGGAACTAAATTATGAGGTACTTCGGTTTTAATTGTTACCGTTCCTCCAGCATAGGCTGCATTAACAATAACTTTGGGGTTTCTTAATTGTGTAGCATCAGAAACTCCAGAGGTAATAAATGATACTGATCCAATACCAACATTTTTAGATTCTTGTAAAACAAATCCATCAGTTGGAGGTCTTGCATTGGTGAATTCTTTTGGAATTACATAACGAACTTTATAAATTCTTTCATCCAAACCTCTATTATCAACTTTTCTCGTTACAAAAGTTGATCCAGTTTGATTGCCTAATATAGAAGTTCCGATACCAACAATTCCATCATAAATTGTGTTGAAAAATGTTACTGGTGATCCGGTGATATACCATTGTTTTTCAGTTGTATCATACTGGATTGGATGTCCAGCTTCTCCTGGAAGTTTATCTGCAACCGCACTAACAATTCTTAATTTTCCTCCTCCATTTGAAATTCCGGTAAGAGTATTTCCAGAGTTTGTATCATTTAAAGTGGAAGATATTTTAATTTGATTTGCTGATAGTCCTGTTGTATATGCATAATAAATTTTATCTGCTACAATATTGTTTGGAACTTCTCCAGTATCACTATAAATTCTTATTTTTTCTCCATTAAAGAGTTGATGAGTCCCTGTTAATGTGAAAATATTATTTACAATACTATTAATTCCTACGTTTCTTCCAACTGCATATACTTTTTCAGCAGATGTTGATATTCCGCTTGGAGATTGCATTAAAATTGGACTCTTATAATTATTCTCTTGAGTTCCAATAATAATAGAAAGATTTAACTCTTCTCCTTTCTTAGCACCAATTTTGTAAGAATCAATTTGAGATGGAGGTACAATGTCAATACTCTTATAACCAGCAAGATATAATCTTTCTGTTTTAGCTGCTGATACTATTTTTTGAGAATCAAGAGATAACCATGTAACGTTTGTAGTTCTATTTACTGGTTCTCTTGGTGGAATGATATGTGTAATATAACCAACATCATCTCTATCAAATGATTCTGGTCTAAATCCTGTGGATTCTAATGATATTGCTCCAAAGTTTGAGTTGGAGTTTGTAATTGATTGGTCACCACCAGATTCAGCAACAAAGTGTCTAGCGTATCCAATTGCGAAGATAGAAACACACTGAATAATAGCATTATTGCTACATTTCATGTGTGAAGATTCCCAACCATATCTGTAAATGGCACGAGAATTTATATGTAAAGGTTTATCGTTTTCAGCCGCAGTTATATTATCGTTATAAATTCCAGAAACAGGATCATATATTAAAAATGCATTATCATCTTTTTGTAGGGAAATACCAGTAAATTGTGCAGTCAACATGGACTTAAATCCAGTTGCTTTAGATCCATCGGCATGAAGTCCATTCATACCATATACGGATCTCAATGTGCATGAGAAGATATATGGAGATGCCGATGATACACTATCCGATTCTACAATAACACTAGCATCTACAATATCTGCTGGAGATGGTAGTGGATTGGAAGGAGTTACTGAAGCAGTAAATGTAAATTCCGTAGAACTGTTTACATTACTTACGAGTAAAGATCCATTATAAGATGTTGTATTGGTAGTAATTCCGGTTATTAATATTGGTGTATCTCTAAACAATCCATGAGGTTCAGATGTAGTAACAGTAATTGTAGACGTTGGAGTAACTCCATTTCCTGCACGAATACTGGTGATTCCAATTTCATCAGCACGAAGATCACCTACAATTCTGTATTCATCAATAGAAGGTTCAAAGTCTGCAGAGACATTTGGGAAATTAGCTAATCCTCTACCCGAAGTATCACCATAAGCATAGGTAACTTTTGCATAATACATCTCCAAATCTGTGATGGATAAAGTTTCATTACCCAATCTTGCAAAATTAACACCATCAGCATATTCAAATGCCGTCAATTTATGGTGGGAATAATTTGGTACAGATTTTCTTCCAGTGGAATCTTTGTAAGCTGCTCTTTGTAAATCTGCATCAAAAATTGAGAAAGAAGTAAAGTAACATGTACCAGTTACTCTAAAAATAGCAGTTTCAGATACGGCATCATTTAATGGATCTGGCACATACATTGGACGAATCTTAGTCTTTCTAAGATCTAAACCAACGATTGAAGTACCTCTAGGAAGTATTACTCCACCATAAACTGAGTTGAATTTGTATAATTCATTATTTTCATCAAAAATATCAAAATTACTTGATTCAGTAAATTCTGAAATAGACGCTCCAGATGTAGTCCAAGAAAAATTTAGATATCTTTTAAATACTGCTGTCCCTGAAGAATTTTCAATAGAGTGTCCTGGTCTATTATCAATGTAATGAGTTCCAGGATAAACAAGAATTGTCGTAGTATCAATTTTATCGTTTTGTTTTCCAGATTGATATGAAAATCTTGCTGCTTCTATTAGAGCTCTCTGAATAGTTCTAAAAGGTCTTGTTAATGAGTTACCTCTATTTTCAAAACTATCAGTAGCGTCAAAGTCTGAAGGGTTTACATAAAGAATATTACCTTCTGCATTCTTTAGGAAATTCTCTAATCTACTTATGGGCATTTTGCTATCCTACAGCGACAAATCTATTCTTTTTATATTTAGACACCAAAAAACCTCCCAGATTGGGAGGTTTTAAAGTTCACACGGAAGGGATTTTGTCGCTGGTGTTAGTATCACCATGTATTATATTATCAGTCATTTTCTTTCCAGGCAAGCTTTAATGACTTATCAAAGATCATCACATATCTGTGTTTACGACTTCTTTCTTTCCATTCACCTTCCGAACCTTTGACTCTTCCACGAGAGTGTTTAGTTCCATCTGCAAAATAGAAATCTTTTCTAGCGTCCGTGAGACCTGCATATTTAAAGTTACAAGCACGATAAATTGTACCAGTATGGTGATTTGAATCAGCATAAGAAATGATTGCTTTAACTTCAGTATCTTTCCGAAGTTGTCTAATCGCCCGTGACACAAACCAAGAAGTGATGTTATATTCGCATGACTGCGTACTAGGTTCGATGCAAAGTCTGGAGAGTTCAAAGAGTCCTTGTTGTTCATGTCGTTCTAATCCAAATGCTCCTACCGCAATTTCTGGAACTGGGAGGCCAGTAAAAATGCAAGCGCCAAGACACCCGCCAATTCTAAGGGGACATTCCCACTCAGTATGTCTGAAAAGCCCATAATTATACCCCGATTTAAAGTCTTTAGATTCGTCTTTTAAGTAATGATGGGTATAAAGAAGGTCTTTAATCTCATCTTTACCAACTTTATCTATATAAAAATCACTTTTCACTGAGTATAATTACTTACTTTTGTTTGTGTTTCACAATATATTCTACCGTATTTGCAACGTCGTTCATTGCTGTTCGGAGATCTGATTGACCTCCAGTATGTTGTTCCATTGTTTGTGGATCAGTTAGAGACCATCTCCACTGATTCATATCTTGATTGTGCCAGAGATTTATGATCATGTTAAGATTTAAATCTGAAGCCCCCGACAAGACTTGAACTTGCGACCTGAGCTTTACAAAAGCCCTGCTCTATCCAACTGAGCTACGAAGGCAGAAAATAGGATTATTTCCTATCGAATTGGAACAAACCGTGATAGGATCCCCAAATTTGTTCATTTGTTTCTGGATCCATTCCTTTATCGATTACATTGTAATAATCTTTTCCTAAAAACGCTTCTGTTAATAGGTAGCTATTTTTTCCATTTTTTTCAACAAAACACTCATTGCAAGTGTTTTGTCCATGAAATTCGTCTTTTTCAGCATCATATTCAAAAATAACATCACAACCCTCTAGATATGGTTGGTCTTCAACATCTCTATATGATTTTAGAAGAATTTTGCCATCTTTTTGGGTAACTTCAATAATAGCTTGACGATAGGGTTCTTTGTCAATAATATACTTTTGTGTTACTTTAAATTTGTTTGATGATATTTTAACATGGGTTAATTCAATCATAGCAAATTCTCTAGGCATATAAAATGCTTGGGCTTGATTGTTAAAATATCCCTCAAAATAAGAAATAAATTTAGATTTAATAGTCATGTTAAAAAATATTTTTGATTTATTTATAAGGTAGGGCGAGAGAGACTTGAACTCTCACGGGTTATTCACCCAACGGATTTTAAGTCCGGTGTGTCTACCGATTCCACCACCGCCCCACAAAAGGCCTACTCTTGTTGGTAGGTCATAGGATTATACTTCAAGTACTCAAAGAATGTCAACTTCATTTCTTTTTGTGTCATTCCGCAATGTTTTGCGGCCGCAGGAAGTGTCATTGTGCAATTAAATAATCCTTCATTAGCCTCACGAACATTTTCTGGGGTTGTTTTTACAGGATATTCGTATAGATTTTTGTAATTGATTTTTAATAGATTCATACTAAATTGGTACGATCTCTAGGTTTCTTACATTGAGTTCGGTCTTAACGTAAGACTCCCACCTCATTGCGTCTTCTATATTGTAAAACACCGCTTCGTGTTTGGCAAGACCCTTTTTCTTGGGTTTGAGGTACTGAACCTTATACATCATGAAAAATAAATGCAGCTTCTTCAAGACTTTTAGACATTGTATAATATTTTGGAGGATAATCAAAGGTTTTGTGAATATCAAAATCTTTATTTTGATGTGACTCAAATAAGTATTGAGCAAATTCTTTATTTTGAGTTTCGGTAAAATGATTAAATTTTCTTTTGGACTTAGGATCTTCACTAACATTAGACAATTTATCTGAATATTGCATCATATCAAAGAGAGGTATTCTCCACATTCCAGGAGTTACTTTTTCAGTGAGTTTATTTTTATTAGTTTTAAAGTAATCAAATGCTTGAATATTGAAACAATCCGGTCTCCTATGTTTTACACTATCTCTCATTGCAATGATACTTAATAAGTTTTTATTTCTAAACGTATTTGACCAGTGATTTTCCGTTTTAATCCATGTAGAAAGTAATTTTTTATTGATATCAGATATATTTCGATTAGGCATTCCATAATATTCAGCATTTAGGGGGTAATATTCTTTGCCTAGAGAATTTTCTTTTGGTTCTGAAGGAGAAAAACAAATATGATGTTGTAATATAGATTCATCTTTATCTGGTGTAGAAACTAACCAAACTCTTGTAATATCCGTCCACAAAAAAATTACATGATCATATTCTTCATGTGTTTCTAGAAATTTAAAGTATGAATATCCAATAGAAGTGCTGTAATAACCAAAGGTTTTTACGTCACATTTCATCAGTTCTCCAAAATATTTTGGCCAGCCTTCATAATCGGCTGCAAAACTATCTCCATATATTGCTATTTTGGTCATTTATGATTATGATTTTGGAATATTTATCAAATGATCTTTAATCATTAGACCTTAGACTTCATCTGCAACCACTTCACCACGAAGTTCTGCAAGTTTTGCAGTTGCGAGACATTCTACAGCAGTCCAATAAACTTCACCACTGATGGGGAAGTTCTCATGACAGAAATATTCTGCAGTGTCTTCTTGTAGACCCTGAAGAGACTTCAGAGTATCACGATGGATTTGCATGTAAAGGTTGTTGAGAGAACGACCTTATCATACCAAGATATGATGGGAGTGTCAATGGGTTTGTGACGCTTCTTCAAGTGTCACTCAAATTCATCGAAATCGTCTGCTTCTAGAGAATTAACGTCTTGAGTTAACCTTTTAAGATCATTAACAAGAGATCCTCTACCTCTGCGATATGCCCAGGCTGTAGATTGTTTTCCGTCTCTTATTGATCTTAAGGTTCCACCTTTTGATATGTATTCATTAATGATGGGTAGATTGGTATTTTTTATTGAATTTAATTCATTTTCAGCAGTGGTAATTGCAGTATCTGAAGTACTACAAGTTCCTGCGGATGGAGCTAATGCCGAAGTTGAAGTGTATCCAATTCCAGCACTAGAAGAACCAGTACCTGCAAGAACAGTTATACTCTGTCCTTCTGAGGCATATGAAAAAGTATATCCAGTTACTGTTGGAGGAAGTCCAGATAAAGTAGGAGTCAACACACCAGGCCAAGAAGTATTACCAATGTAATAAAAATCATATCCTGCTCCCACTGAGGGTTCAGATTGAACATATTCTGTATAGGCCTTAGTTACATCCGGATTTCCATTATTAATGAGTATAATAGAATGTCCATATCCAGCCTTATTTTCATTTTTAACTAGTCCAACTTCTACTGGATTTTCTCCATTTGTAGTAGGATCAAAATTTTCATCCGTTCCAGTAGATCTTACAATAAAGAAGTTATCATCGGATGTTCCATATGGAGTTGATGTACTAATAAAAATAGTAGGATAAGAAGTGTATATGCCGACATTAAAAATAGATTGAGAGGTTGAAGCAATAGCTGGTTTACTTAATATGATTGAAGTTGTATCAATATCAAATGTAGTCGTGATCCCCAAAGTATCAATACCACTTACGGAAACAGTAGTTGTTCCAAATCCAACAACTAAACTATCAGTTGAAGTTATTCCAGTTCTCCAGATTTTATCTCCTGTTGTAATTCCTGAGGTTGTATTAAAACCAGTATAAGCTAAAATTGTAGACCCTAAAGAAATACTAGCACCAAAGGTAGTACTAATGCCCAATAAACTGGTTGATCCAAAACCTACGACTTCTGGTAATTGTCCAATAACAAAAATTGTAGGTTGTTCGATGGAATCTGTTATAGTATCTCCAGTTTGAATTCCAGAAAGAATTGTAAAACCTTGAGTCGTTGTTGTGGAATCATAAACAATCATGTAAGTACTTCCTATACCAACAGAAGCACTAGGAAGTTCTTTTACTGCACTTGAACCATAATCTCTATCTTTTGGCCTCTTATAGTACTTCGCACCATAATAGTTTATTTGTCTATAATCCGCAGCTATTTTTTTAACTTGATATGTATTATATGTTTTTGGTCCAATTGTACCAATTCCAGATATAGTTTTTGACGAAGTTAGAACCCACTCTAAATCATTTTTACAGCCATTTGCAATTCTTGCACGATATGCATTACCAACAGCAGTAATTTTTGTGTTTATTTCATCAATTAACGATGGAAATTTTTTATCTATGTTTGTGATTAATTCATCATACATATCTAAATCAATATCAAGTAACAATAACATGTCACTTATTTGTTCTTTTTGAACTTTTTTAGATTCTATTTCCGTTTTAAGAGAATCTATAATTTTTTGTGATTTTTTTTGAGATGTTGATGTACTAAGTCCCAATATTGATCTTATAGAAGTTGCTGCTTCAGCTACTCCAGATGTGGTACTTAATTGTGCTGTAGTTCCTATACCTGTTGACATTATCCTTCGTACTCAATTTCAAGTTTTTCTACGTCTTTTCTTTCAGCATAAACAATATAACTACAATCAATTGATCCACCCGTATTATTTACCACATTAATTTTTCTTCCCCATTCAATATTTTTAACATAAAGTTCTTGGTAGTGAGTATGTGGAGTTAAATTTACTGTAATTGTTTCTGGATCTACTAAATTATTCCAATAATCTGGTAATTCTATCACATTATTTCCAGTTAATCTACCTCTATAGTAGACTCCAACTTCTGGACCTTCAATACATGCATGTTTTAATCTCATCCCAGGTTTATTTGGATGAGGTATATCAAATAATTTAAATGGCGCAGCAACTGTTTGAAATGCACCATTGAAAGCCTTAATTGATACACAATCAATATCACCACCAAATATTTTGGCGGTAAAGTTTAAAGAATCGCAATTAACTAATGGAGAATCTAAAAGTGTTTCGACATAAACTGTTTTAAATGTGTTAATTGATGATCCAACATTTGTGGAACTTTTAATATTCACTCCTGTGGTTGCACTCAATGCAGCTCGCATTGTTGCACCGACTTTTGTGGTCAATCCAGCAACATTTGTAACTGCGACTCTATTAACGACACCCGCAACATTTGTTATTCCGGTTATCTGCAATGTAATTGGATGTAGTCCAGGTCCAATCATGCAATTTGCAATTGGAAGTGGTGGCCCACCAGCACCAATCCAAACTGGGCCATTTAATACTGTACTTCCAGGTATTGCTGGAGTTGCAGGTAAAAATGAGTAATCGAGTTGTCCTACTACAAGTTTGTCACCAATATATTGTACTGGAGTAGCTGGCATTTTTCACTTACCTCATTCAAAAAATTTCTGAAACTTTTTAACTGCGCCTAATATTTGATTCAAAATACCAGATTGTTGTTTCTCTCCTTCCGTATTTTGAGTGTTTTGCATAACTCCAGTTGTGTCTACCGACAATGCTCCTACAGAATATGAGTTTGACATGACCGTATTTAAATTCGTGCCTTTAAAGTTTTGAATAGGTGCTTGAATTGATACTTGTTTTGCGGAATTTATAGTAACTTCACCACTTCCATCCATTGCGACGATTCTAATATTTCTCGCTCTTAAAATTAAATCCCCGGCTACTGCTTCAATTATAACATCTCCGTTCTTAGCTTTTATAATTTTTGCAGGTTCTCCTTCATTAACACCTTCACCCACAGTTTCATAGGAAGTTTTTTTACAAGCGTCGTATTTGTTTCCTTCTTGTGTATATTCAAATCCCTGTCCGTTATCAGTAAATACTGCGTAATCTATTTTTTTACCAGCAATATCTGGCGTTCCGGATTTAACAATAAATCCAGGTCTTTTTTCATAATATTCTTTTGGTTGATCCGTCATACACAATCCACCACGTTTGCAAATGTACTTATTCCGACTTTTAGAGTAGGATTATCCACAATATATTGTGGTACATACTCCATAACAGGATAAAGTATAGCTCCTTGTCCCGTGTTAGTATTTATGGAGATAGTAGGATAGGTCAAAAATTGTTGTTTACAAGAATTTGGTGATGTAAATCCAATAATAGATCCATTTGAAGTCAATATTGGTTCATATATACAATCTCCAACTTCTATAGTATCTCCAGAAGTATAACCAATACCAGGACCCTCTATTACTATGGAAGTGACAATTCCAACGGGAGTAGTAGAAACTCCAACATTTGTCGATCCCACTCCAACAGTTGGGGAAGTTGTTCCGATTCCTGTTCCAGGGATTTCTATTCCATTTAGATTTGTTTGACAATATCCATTCCCAGATTCAACTAAGTAAATCGATTCTATATTTCCTTTTGAATTAATAGTTGACTTTGCTAGAGCTCCTTTTCCATAATTTGAATTATCTAGTATTGATATTGTGGGGGGTTTAGTATATCCTTTACCAGGATTTAAAACTTTAATTGTTAGAATAGAACCATCGGAGCTTGATACTACTGGTATTGCTTTTGCATCAATACCATCCCCATTGATGATTACTTCTGGTGGAATGCATTTGTAGTATTTTACTCCTATGGGCAATATTGGAGCATCTTCTTGTGTAGATGGATTTATTGCTGTTTGTCTACAATTTGTAAATGGAGTATCAGCAGATCCAAACATCGAAAGAAATCCGATTGCTTCATCAATATCGTCCCCAAGGCCTCCAAGAATATCAATATTGTTTAAAGTTTGAGCCCATTTATCTGATTTGGGGAATTTTACACCACCAAAAGGATCCCAAGTGGAAACACCTTTACATGCTAATGCATCACAATCTAAGAAACTTAAAAGTTGTTGAAGAATATTAACAGCACCAGTAATTGTTCCTGTAATAGAACTAATTCCTCCTGCTAACCAGTCAAGTCCAGAAAGTATGGTGCTTAAAACCCCATTTATCATGTCTTCCAATTTCGATATCAGTGCAGCTACCGTTTCTTCAGCTGCACATCTTGGAATATTTGGTGTTTTTCCTACCAATCCATCTAATAGACCAGCAATAAAATCCATCAAAGGTCCAAATAGTTTTTCAAAGATACAAAAAATAATATTTAAAATATTTTTTGCTGCCTCAGATATTGGAAGTTGAAGTGGAGATGGAATTGTAATACCAAGAAGTTTAAATAACTTTCCTACTAATTTAAAGATATTATCACGCATTCCATTGATGACAAATTTCATAATGGATGCAACTAATCTTGCTACTTTTTTAATTTGAGATCCAACATTTACTACTACGTTTCTTACTGGATCTATAAATCCTAAAGCAGTTTTTTCTAATCCATTTATAAATTTAATAAAACTCTGTAAAGCAGCGGTTATTTGAGATAAAACATTATTGCCACAACCATTTTCTCCTTGCACTTCTTCAAATTGTCCTAAAAATGCTGCTTCTCCCATTTCATCATAAAATAACTCATCTTGAGGTATTTGTTGTTGAGGAAGTAAAATACCTGCTAAATTTGAAGTATCGGTAGATAGTGGTTTGAAATCTGGAGATAACTCTATACTTCCTACTGCATCTGTAGCAAATTGTGGATTACTATCCATTGTTACCGCTGGACCACCATCATTAGTAGCAGTTGGTACTTCTTTAGAAACTGCTCCCTTTGGTACTTTGTTTCTGGTTGCTTGAGCTCCAGTTGCAAATGATCCCTTTACGCCAGTAAAAGGATCAAAAGGATTTGGATTTTTTACATTTACAACCATAGGACTTCTATGGAAACAAGCCATTACAACAGGTTGTTGAGCTTCTTCTCCATCTAAGAAAAATCCTAATACAGATTCTCCACCAACAAGAGTTGGCAATTTACCAAAACCTCCTTGAGCAGGAGCTCCATCGGCAGCACTAGTTAAAATATGAGCCCAAGGTAAATCTTTATCGGGTAATTCATTTGGACTAAAACTATGATATCCAATAATCCTTACTTTACATCTATAACCCCAAGCATCTTTTCCATTATCAATGCGAGTTTTTTCATTACGCCAAACCTTAGGGTCTGCAACTTGACCGATCCACCATATGAATCCATCTTTGCCAATAAAATTAGATTTTAATAAGGATTCTTCAATCATCAGTCTTCGTAAATTTTACACTCAGCAGCGTCTGGGTGAGTATCGCAATACAACTCTAATGGAGTTGGGTCATGATCATCTTCTGGATGATTTGATTTATAAGCTTCTAAAGCTTCTAATTCTTCTTGAGTATGTCTTCTCGCTTGTGGAGAAGTAACTGGATTGTCTAGGATTTCTTTATCCTTTGCAATATGTTCGTCGATGTTTTTCATTGGTTAGCACCGTATAATCCGTAAGAATCTCTAACAAGTTTTAGAGAAGTAACCATTTGTCCACCTTCAAAATGGTGTCTTAACTCTTTAATGAGATAATTACCACTTTGTTCTTCATCTACTTCACCAGATTTAGACGCATCAACTTTTTGGAATTGAGCGTATATAATACCACCAGCTTTGAGTTTGATGTTTAATGGCACTACCATATTTAGTGACTGCGTGAACAACAAATTATATCTTGCAAATGCTTTTGCCATGTCAGTATTATCTCTTCCACTATCTGATGTAGATCCAGAAGAATCGACTATTCCTGTATCACTAGTTCTAAATAAAACTCTAGATGGTTTTGTACCAAAGTCTTTTGGATAACCTAGTTTTCCTTGACCACCTAATTTAGACTTTACTTCTTCACTTATATTGTAGTCAATACCTTCCACTTTATTTTTATAAAGATCGTAAAAATACGTTACATTTGAATACATTCCCACACGAAGAGACTTCATCAAATCTATATTTTTTTCAAAATTATAATTTAAAATATTAAAATTATTTTGTGTTACACCTTGTTCAACTACTTGAGTATATGTGTACTTTGGAATGTATTCTTTTGATGTACTTCCCAGCTGTGTTTTTGTGGAAGAAACTAGTGTGTCAATACTTCTGAAATTAAATCCATCTTTGTTTTCATAAAATAGAAATCCTGAAACACCCTTGGCTTTTGTTCCGTTTTTACCAGAAGATGATGTTGTTGGTATTCCTTTAGGCCCTAACCAAGTCAATACATGGAATGGTTTCTTTACTGTACCAATAAAACTATAAGAATTTGAGGTTTTTTCTATATTTTCTGATTTATATTTTTTAGTTTTCAAGACATTCTTAAGAATATCTGTAACGTGATCATTAATTGGTTTCTTTTCATATTTTTTCTGAACTCTTGCAGTCTCATTTGTCAATGCTTCTCGTGAGACTAAATGTAGAGTAAAAAATTCTTTATTTGAATCTGTAACAATAGAACTTACTTTATAGACATACAATCCATAATCTCCATCCAATAAAAATTGACCACTTACAGTTTCAATATCCAATAAAACTTTCTCTCCACCACGAATAGGTAATCCATTATAAATTGAATATTGTGATGCCACTTGTAAATTCATAGTTACGCATGGCGATAATATATCTTCAAAATAATCACAAAAAACGATTGAATTTGATAAATCAATCCTCTTATTACCATCTAAAGATATGATTTCTGCTCTATTAAATTTTAAACCAGTTATAGCTTCTGACATTTTATGATGATGATAAGTTTGTTAGTAACATAGTCTTGAATAAACTATTTAACAATGCACCTTGCGGTGCCGGAGGCATAACTACTGTACCACCACCCCCACCACCGCCAGAAGAAACTACCATTGGTCTTTGGGAACTTTCTCCAGAAGACATCATCATTGGCATGATAGTGATGGTAGATTGCGGTTGATTATATGAAGGGTATTGTTGTAGTTCCATAGGAACAAATTGTTGCATTAGTGATACTGGATTTACCATTGACATATTTTGAGAAGCTTGAATGCTGGCTATCAAAACCTGTCTTTCTAATTCATCTCCAGATAATCCTTTTATTTCAGCATCTTCTCTTGCTCTGGAAGCAGCTTCAAAAACTATAGGACTTGAAGTTTCAGTTTTAGTTGAGCCTAACATTCCTCTTAGATTGTCCGTGGACATTTTGGACAAATCTTGTTTTTGTGGTTGTTGTGTTGCAGGTTGTTGATCAGATTGTTGCATAACTGCGATTGTAGGTTTAGTCCCTTCAACAGCTGGTGGAGGAGTTGATTGTTTTATTTTTTCTTTGGGTGTTGATGTTGATCCTATTGCTCCATGAGCAACAAAACCTTTTGTTCCTACAAGTTTACCACTAATTCCAAATCCATCTCCACGATCTTTGACATCTTCAACAGGCCAGGGCAATCTTGTTCCATATGGAGCAGCAATATCAATTCCACCGAAAGAACTTCCCATAGATCTACTTTCATGAGCCTGTTGTTCTTGTTTAATCAAATCCGATAGTTCTCCATCAGAAAGTTTTTGTGATGGTCTAACCCAAACTCCCGCATTACTTAATAAAAATGGAACTTTTTTATTAAGTAAAGCTTTTGCAACTTTTAATGCTGCTTCTCTAGCATCTGCTCGTCCTTGAGGTTTTCCATAATTTTCTTGTGGTCCAATATGAAAATGAGGTCCAGTAGATCTTCCAGTAGAACCTTGTATAAATGTTCCTTCTCCTTCCATAGCAATATCAGGTCCGTATGGAGATTGATTTTTTTCCAATTCATCTGCAGCATCTCTAGCTTCTTGTATAGATTGTTCTTCCTCAGTCACCATCGTAACTCCACCACTTACTGCATATCTTTCAAAATTAATTACTACATTTTCAAATTTGTTTAAAACTTCTGGGAGTGTTAATTGGGTTGCACTTGCTGCAAGTGCCTTTTGTTTTTGTTCTTGTTTTTTTAAACGTTCTTTTGTTTTTTCCTTTACCGATTTGTTTTCTCCTGTTGCAGTTTCATATCCTCTGTCCGCTAAGTAACCTCCTAAGAAATTACCTGCCATACTTCCAACAACAAATCCCAATCCAGGAACTGGAATTAACGCTTGACCTATCGCACCACCTAATAAAGATCCTGCGAGGGCTCCACCAGCTCCAGCAGCTGCTTTGCCTGCTGATTCTCCTTCAGCGAGACCAGTAGCAAAATCTAACCCAGCAAAAATTGCATTCGCAATTCCTAATGCCTTAAGTCCCCCTAATTTGACCATTGGACCCTTAGAAGGAACTACTTTTGGAGGTTTTGCACTCTTAGATCCTCTTCCTCCACCAAACATATTTCCAATTAATCCAGCAGCATCAAGAGCACCATCTGCAATAGCAGATAGTAAATTTCCGGGTCTACCAAAAGTAGAAGCTACATTAATATTTGCAATTTCATTTAACTTTCTTTTTTTAGGTAATTTAATGGCTTGAAGATTTTTAACTTCAATATCCATAAAGCTCAAAAATCCTTGGAAGGATGATTGAGTGTTTCTCATTGTAGATGCAGTGCGTCTAATTGGAACTATATTGTTTAAAGCTCCGAATATTGGCGATGAAGATAAGTACGTTTTCTTTTCAGCCATTGTTAATCTACTAAGTTATATACCATTTTTGAATATAATGTAAGAAAATTATCATGATTGGTAGGCGTTAAAAATGGAACAGAGGCTCCACCTTTACTTAAGATTGGTGGAGCTGCAACTTGTGAACCCACGGGAGTTGATTGAGTTTGTGGAGATGACACATTCAAAGGAATTACATTCACTTGTGGTTTTGATTGTGTCGGAGGTGGTTGTGCAACTTTCTGTGCAACCTGTTGTTGAGTGGTTGCTTGTGTTGTTGCAGGAGTAACTTTGGGTGGTGTCGTTTGTGCAGTTGCAACTGGTTTATTTCCACCACCTCTGATATTTTTTAGTTCTGATATAGTTTGTGCATAAGTTTTATGGGCTTTATTACCACTTTTATATTGATCTTGATATGTGAGATCTGCCGTACCACCGAGTTTTGCAGCATTAATTTGTCCTTGGGGAAGACCTCTCCACGTTGGAGAAAGTTTCTGTAAGAATTGTTCTTCTGTTATTTGGCCACCCAAAAACTTATCTAGTGAATGACCTTTTCTAAGTTCATTCAAAGTTATTGCATCTTGAACTTCAGGAGTAAATTTAGTATTTGCATCAAATCCTGCTCTCTTTGCTCTCTCTAAAAGATATTGTGGCATTTGTTGATATCTGCCAATTGCTCCTTTTGCATTTTTAGCTAACCAGCCAATAGTTTTTTCAGTTGCTTTACCTGGAGTTTTTCCTGCACTTGTATTAAAACTATCATATCCTTCTGGACCCTGTTCTACAGAAGCGATAAGATCTAAAACACCTTTTTCTCCAGTTGTAGTAACTCCTTTAGCACTTTCACCGGGAAGTCCCGTTTTTTCATTTGTATCTTTTTCTTTTCTTTGTCCAGATCCGGGAGGTGAAGATTGTTTTTTTGCTTGAGTAGAACCTTCAGACGAAGATAATCTTTTGATTGCATTATCAAATCTATCTAATATGGCATTAAACCTTTCTAACATTGGGCCACTCAAACCTTCACCACCTGTTGTTTGAACTGATTCTACCTGTTGGTCTCCCCCAACATCCATCATTCCACTTACAACTTTTGCACCCAACATTCCAGCACCGCCAGCAGCACCAGCCATTCCAATCATCTTTAACATTGATCCTCTAGTGGGTGCAGATCTTCTTAATGGCCCACCTGGAACATTGACATCAACATCTATTCCAGATCCACCTGGAGCAGCCTTTGGTAAATTTGATAATTGTTCAACAATTCTTACAATCGTTTGTCTAATTGTCCTTGCAACTTGAAATGTTTCACTAAAAACTTCTTGGAGTGCCTTTAAATTATCTCCAAGTCGTTTTACATTTCTACGATCACCCAAAAATTGAATATATCCAATTGCATTTTTGTAGAGACTGATGAAATTTTCAAGGAATCTATTGGGAACATCTCCATCAACAGATTGAAGTTTCTCTCTATATTCACCAAGCTGGTTTTGGAAATTTTTCTGTATAAATTGTTGTACGTTATTATTAATAGATTGAACTCTATTTTCTACATTATTTAAAATATTGCTAGAAAGAGTTTTAATAATGGATCCAAGATCGGGGGGTCTTGGTGCAACCGCCGCAGCACCACGTTGAAACCCTACGATTTTATTTGCGGCAGAAGCAACAATGGAAGTTCCCAGTGGAGCTCCACCTGAAATAAAATTCATTGCACCAGCAATTGATGCAGGTCTTTCTGCAACTCCTACACCTGGATTAATTGCTGGTTTAATTGCCACGATTTGCTGCCTGTTGTGCCTTTAGGTTTTCTTCTTCAATGTGTTGTTTCAATAGAGTGAGGTAGATATCTCTCTCCCAAGGCATCATGTTTTCAATCTCAGTCAAAGAGTATTTATGGAACTGCATGAGAGCAAAGTTAATTCTAAAATATGACTCAAGATCTATATGAGCCATAATTAGCCGAAAAAACTTGTTAGACCCTCCAGAGTTACTTCATTTTCAACTTTGGTTTTTGGATTTACAACAGTAAACGTATGCGAAAGTTTTGGCATAGTTTCAAAGAATTGTTCAATTTTTTTGAACTGTTCAGCATTCATACTTTCAATAAACTCAATCAATTCTTTTTTGGTACAATCAGAAGCTGCCCAAGCTTCATCGGAAGTAAAAATAGTTTCAATACACGAAGAAATGATATCAAAAGATCTCTCTATTGTCGATACAGATTCTTGTGTAGTAAAATCAAAATTATTTTTAATGAATTGGTCTAATGAAGGATACTTCATTTTGATAACAATACTATCATCAAGTTTAATTTCTGAAGTGTGTTCCGAATCTTTTTGAACTTTGATTTCGTCTACATAAATTTTTGTAGGAACTTCAGTTACACCATCATCAGAACAAGTTACTACTAAATCAATAGATTCGCCAACAGATTTTCCACGAACATTTAAAAAGATATATTCAATATCAAAAGAAGGCAGATCTTCTACTTTGATACCTTTTGTGAGTATGCAATCTTTTAGAACAGACTTGATAGCTAGAGTAATTTGTTTTGTGTCTTGACTCTCCAAAGCCAAGATTAGAACTTTCTCTTCTTTAACTAAAAATGGTCTGTATTTAATTGTTTTTCCTGTAGATGGCAACTCAAGTTCATAAGTTGGAGTCGCAATTTTTGGTAATGGCATTGAATATTATAAAATCAGATAAAATTATTTAGAGTGGTTGAAAAGGAATAGATGAATCACTTCCCCAACTAAAAGAAGGATTTGCCAATAAAGAAGGTTGACTTTGACTTTGTGCCCACTCAGGTAAAGTTGCTGAAGAACTAGTAGGTTCTGGTTGTTGAAATTCTGCCTTACCCGTTCCTTGGTGATTCAGAATTACATATCGATCATAGTTAAATGTAACCGTAGTCTTGGTAATTGTACTTCCTTCATAAGTTACTGGAAGTGCAGTTAATTGAGTTGGAAATGCATTCACGAAGTAATAAGTTAACATTGAGGGTGTTCTTACAACATCCTTCATTGGACTCATATGGGTATCTCTTTCAAACTTAGTTATTGCCAATCCTCTTTTATATGTATTTGGATATCTAAATCTGAAGAATTCCCAATCATTAAATCTTTCAGCTCCTCCTTTTGAAGTTCCTTTGGTTGCTCTTCCATATTGATTATAGAGGGGATTGATGAAATTTAACCATTCTTCAAATAGACGAATAATTCCATACTCAGCATCAACATAAAATGTCATTGAAATATCTGGAAATTCTCTTCTATTTGGAAATCTTTCAACAACTCCTTGTCTACTTCCAACTTCCTCAAGCATACTAAATGAAGAACCAGGAAGACTGGTTTCATTGCACATAAATTCATATCGAAGTGAATTTAAATATGCATTGTTGCCGTTGAATAATTCAGAACCAAGAACACCACAAGAAACTAGCCATGCATTAATGTCAGAATCGGAATTAGTACTTGGGAAAGTGTCACCAAGGTACAAAGTAACTTTAAATTGGCTAGTGACTGACAATTCACCAAAAAGATCTTGAACACTAGGAAATCCAAATCTGTTATCGTTGGAATCTCTAGGTAGAGTCATCCTTGTGTAGATAGGATCAACTCTGTATGGATTTTGTGGGTAATCGTCTCTGAATGCCTCAGGCATTGATAAATATTTTTTAAGGATCTATAGTATGTATATGAGTTATAAGGGAAAATACAGACCGGAAAACCCCAGAAAATATAAAGGCGACCCCACAAACATTGTCTATCGTTCTTTGTGGGAGAGAAAATTCATGCGTTATTGTGATTTAAACGAAAATGTAAACCAATGGCAGTCGGAAGAATTCTGGATTCCTTATAAGTCACCTTTAGATGGTAAAGTTCACAGATATTTTCCAGATTTTTTTGTTAAGTATAAAGACAAGAATGGAAATACACGAACAGTAATCATTGAAATTAAACCCAAAAAAGAAGTGGAAATGCCAGAACAAAACCCCAAAAGAAGAACAAAGGCATGGGCTTATAAGGTTCAGATGTGGGTTAAGAACCAAGCAAAATGGGAAGCGGCAAGAGAATATTGTGCAGATCGTAATTATGAATTCCGAATCATGACTGAGGAGGATCTGGGAATATGACTTGGAGAGACGAACCCTATATTGATGGAGAGGGTTTTGGATATGATTTACTTAAACAAGTAAAAGGAAAAAATAAAAGTGGAGATTGGTTCTCTGGCCAACTCCGTCAGTATCTTGGTGAACTTGATCAATCTGATATTAATCTTGAAGATACTGGTGGAATTGAAGTTGGACGAATGTATTTCTTCATTTATGGTGCAAGTACACAAGATCTTGGTTTCTTTGATAGGCAACCTCTTGCATACATTACGGAGGTTAATTATAGTAAGAACTATTTTATCGGAATTAATTTACATTATCTCAACAGACAATATCGTGAAGGAATCGCAAAAGGCCTAATAAATAAGTCAGATACCGTAGGTATACCTCGTAATACGATTCATCGTTACTTTTTTTCTGGAGTTGCTGGAGGATTTTTAAGAGTTCCAGAAAAAGATTGGCCCTCCGTTGCATTATTGCCCACTGAAAAATTTGTTGATATGAGAGGTCAACCTTTCCCGAATCACAAAGCCTGGAGCAAATCTTAAGTGGCGTACCAAAACGTTAAACAATCCATCATATCAAGAAATGGAGTTAATTATAATCTCCAATATGACCCTTCCAATGGAAAAGTTCAAATTATACAACAAAATGCTGCAACTGGAACGGCTCCGATATATCAGGATGGAAATTTTAACTCTTCCGCAAATGCATTAAATTTAACAACCGCAGATAGACAATCAATACACAATCAAGTTCAAGAATTAGTAAGAAATTCTCATACAAAGGCAGGAGGAAACGCAAAAAAAGCAGTGTTACCTCCATGGGCTCAATTACAAAATCAAGGACAAGCTCCAGGTCAAACATCAACAAATCCAGCAAATGGAACTGCAATTACAAATAATGGATCGGGTGGTGGTTTAGGTAATATAGTAAATACCGCTGTAAATCCAGCAGAAGCATTTAAAAATTTTGCTGTTAATGGAGATAAATTTGGAGTTCCAAATGAAAAAGAGTTATTTAATGGAAAAAAGGTTTCTCTCATGTATCCAATTGACATGCGTAGAGAAACCCAAGACAATTTTGTAATATCTCAATATAGATATAAACCATCAAAAGCTGATGCTATTTTTGGCGGCGCAGAAGTTGCAAAACAGATTTTAAGTGGAGGGTTGCAGACATCATCAAATTTAGAAACATTAATTGGTACTGTATATTTGCCTATGCCAAATGGAGTTCGTGATTCTAATAATGTAGACTGGGGTGGAGATGCAATGAATAATCTTGCAGCAGCTTCTGCGGCAAATACCACTAAAAATATGGTAGGTCAGGGAGCCCTTGCAGCAGCTGGAAGTTTATTTGGCGTTGGCGCTGATAAAGCACTGGCTGCAGCAAATATGATTGCCTTATTAAAAAATCAAGCTATAAGTGAGGAGTTAAGTCTTCTGGTTGGATCAGGCGCAGCATCTAAATTATTAAAAATGCAAGGATTTGGAGTAGATACCGAGTCTCTCCTTGCAAGAGGAGCGGGAATTGTTCCCAATTCAAACTTGGAACTTCTCTTCAATAGTCCTGTTCTTAGACAATTTAATTTTACTTACCGATTATCAGCTAGAAGTGAAAAAGAAGCAGAAACTATAAGAAGAATTATAAGATTTTTCAAACAAGGGATGGCTCCTAAAAAAGCAACTGGAAAAGCAGGACAAGCTTCCTTCTTCTTAGGAACTCCAAATGTTTTTAAATTGGAATATAGAACAGGAAGAAATTCTGCAATTGATGGTGTAAATAAATTTAAAACCTGTGCATTAACACAATTCCAATGTGATTATACTCCTGATGGTTTTTGGGCAGCTTATGATAAAGGACAACCACTTTCAACGACAATCTCAATGGGATTTTATGAGTTGGAAGCAATATACGACACAGATTATCAAGAAAATAATATTTTTGAAACAAGAGATGATCTATTCTCAGTCAGCAATAATTCGGTAGGATACTAAAATGGGATACTTCAAAGAATTACCAAACTTACAAGTTCTAAACAGAACTAAAAATAATGTTTCTAGTGATGAAGTTGTTATCATTAAAAATTTCTTTAGAAAACCAAAAGTTCGTGAAGACTTTTTATCGATATTCGCTGCGTTTGAATACTACTCAATTACTGGCAATGAAAGACCAGAACAAATTGCAGAAAAAATATATGGTGATCCAGAACTAGATTGGGTAATTTTAATTACAAATAACATCACAAATGTTCAAGAACAATGGCCTTTAGATCTGGATTCATTCAACAGATACATGTTGGATAAGTATGGATCGGAAGAAGCATTTTCAAATATTAAACACTATGAAACTTTATCAGTCAAAGACTCTTTCAATAGAGAAGTATTTCCCGCTGGTTTGATTGTAGATGAAGCATTTTACAATGCACCAGAATTTGAAAGTATGGATGAACTTCCTCCTGGAATAACATTTCCTCCAATTTACGTTCCAGGAACGACCGCAACAGCATCAGCAGTAGTAGGTGCAGGACAATCCATCGGTAGTATTGTTATCACTAATAGTGGAGCTGGATATCAACAAGCTCCTAATGTTTATATTTCAGCTCCACCAGTAACCGCAAATGCTTCAGCAAGTTGTGTTATCAATAATTTTGGAGTTTCATCAATAGTCAGTCTAGTTGGTGGCCAAGGATATAATTCTTCCCCAAATGTTTCTATATCTACTGCACCATCTTCAAAACAAGCAACTGCTTCTTCTGGATTAGGGACAGGAATTTTCTATGATCAAGTAGTTTCTATTCATAGTTTAGATGGAGGGGCTGGATATGGGTTAACTTCTCCCACCGTTACTTTTTCTCCTCCCCCAAATATTATCCAAGGATCATATCTAAATCAGTCATCAGGTTCCGCTGGAAATCAAATAGAAGGATTTTACATCAGACCAGATGGAGCAAAGTTATATACAGCTAGTATTTTTGGAGCAAATCAAATTAAAGAATATAGTTTTTTAAATCCATGGAATGTAACTTCGATCATTTTTGAAAAAGAAATTGATGTAAGTTCAGAGTTTAGTTATTGTAGTGGAGTTGAGTTTAGTCCAGATGGTTCTAAAATGTACATCACTGGAGGCCAAGGAGGGTCTTATAAACTAATATCTTATCAACTTTCTACTCCATGGGACATATACACAGCTGCAAAATGGCATGAAGTCTCCACAACAACTCCTGGTGGTGTAAGATTTAAACCAGATGGAACAATGTTTTACTTCCTGGAAGCAGAAAGTCCCGATGTTGTTAAACAATATTCTCTTTCTAGTCCATGGAACTTAACGACAAGATCTGGATCTCCGATTGGAGTTTATAATATAACGACAGTTTCGGGCGAAAATAGAATGTTGGGAATATCATTTTTATCTGATGGAACTAAAATGTTTGCTACCGGTGAAGACAATTCTAGTATATTTGAATTTACTTTTGGTACTCCTTGGGACATTACAACTCTTAATTACGCTCTTTCATTTTATGTTGGAGATAAAATTACAAATCCCGTTGATGTTTTTATTAGACCAGACAAAGAAAAATTCATTGCTGGAGGTGGAGTGGGAGATAAAATGTATGAATATAACGTTGTATCTTTAGCAAAAGGGTTTTCTACAGTTTTAAATGGATCTGTCAATTCTATTCAAATTACACAACCTGGAGCGGGATACACTGAAGCTCCGACGGTAACTCTAAGTTCTCCATATCCTGCAGTTAATGCTACAGCAGTTGCAAACGTATCTGCGGGAATTGTCACGAGTATTTCTATTACAAATGCTGGTTTTGGATATACAATTGCCCCATCACTTACGATAGATCCTGCTCCAATTTCTAGACAAGCGACAGCAATAGCTTCAATATCAAATACTGGAATCTCATCAATTCGTATCCTTGATGGCGGTTTAAATTATGTTAACGCAATAACAGTAACTTTTGATCCAGAACCTCAAGATATTTTAAATGTTGAAGAAGGAGAAATTTATACACAAGTACAAAAGATATGGAAATGGTCTGGTACTGAGTGGAAAGAGCAAGTTACTGATGAATTTAAGTATCTAGATCCAACAACCAACACTTTGATTAAAGTTCCTGGAAATGCGATGTCAAAACCAATAACAAATTATGAATATGAAGTTCAACTAAATGAGAAAAAAAGACAAATTGTAATTTTAAAACCACAATACCTATCAACATTAATTCAAGATTTAAGAAATATGATGAAGTATGATCCAGATATAAAAGATTATATCTCCGATAATTTGAAGTCTACATATAATGAGAAGCTAACGGGAGTTTAATTTATGAGTCATGTGAAAGTTTTGTTTATTGCAAAAGTAAAAAATTTGAATAAAGAATACGAAGAATACAATGAAAATCTATTCAGTAGTGCTAAGAACTTACCAGGATTTTTAGGTATAACTAGCGAACAAATAGATGATATTGAAATTACTACAAGTATGTGGAAAAGCAAGGAAGATGTAATAAATTGGTCAAGAGATCCAGAACATATAGAAGCCAAAAAAAGAGTCAATGAGTGGTATCATTGGGTAAAAGGAATTCATTTAGAATGTGTAGATGATTGATACTAGTAAAATTAATCCAAATAATAAGGTTTTTTGTGTCGCTCCTTGGTTAAGTTTAAATATTAATCAAAATGGAAATGTTCAACCTTGTTGTAATGCCAATTTGTCTTTTGGTAATATTCTTAAAGATAATATAGAAACAATTTGGAACAATGAGCCAATAAAGAAATTTAGAGAAGGGATGGTAGAAAAAATCCCTCAAGATGCCTGTAGATTTTGTTATGAAAAAGAATTATCAGGTCAAAAATCTTTACGAGAAGTTTTTAACGAATCATTTTTTGAAGAAGGAAAACAATTCATTTATGATACTAATGATGATTATTCTGTAAATGAATTTGGTTTCATCCATTGGGACGTGAAATTAAGTAATAAATGTAATTTTAAGTGTAGAACTTGTTGTCCAGAATCCAGTTCAAGTATTGAATTAGAATTTAATGGTAAAATTTCTGGATTGTATGACTTTGCAGACATTAAATTTAATAAAATTAAACCTTACATTGATAAAGTAAATCATTTATATTTCTCTGGTGGAGAACCATTAATAATAGAAGAACATTATCAAATGCTTTTTATGTTGATTAAACTGAAAAAAAATAAACAATCAAATTTTTATCTTACATATAACACCAATTTTAGTACTCTTACATATAAAAAAATTCACGTTTTCGATATTTGGGATGTATTTAATTATGTGCAAGTACGTATTAGTGTTGATGGTATGGGAAATAGGGGAGAATTAATAAGAAATGGATTTAAATGGGACCGATTTGTATCTAATGTAAAAGAATTTAATCAAAAATTTTCTAATAAATCGGATACTCACGGACTATGGTTTGATTGTACAGTTCAAGCTTTAAATGTATTTGATGTGGTTACCTTGCACCAAACTCTTTTTAAAGAAGGACTATTAACAAATATAGATAATTTCCATTTAAATTATTTACATGGACCGAGAAATCTTTCAGTATGGATTTTAGACAAAAAAACAAAAGAAAAAGCAAAAGCAAATATACAAGATCACATTAATAATTTTTTGATTCCGAATCAAGCAGTAAAAACATTACGTGATTTTGAAAGTCTTATAAAGTTTATCGATTTATATCAGGATCAGAATTTAATACCAGACTTTGTACACACCATGTCAGATCTTGATAAAAAAAGAAATGAAAATGTATTTAAAACTTTTCCAGAACTAAAAGACACTTGGATAACGTATTTAAACTATAAAAAAAATCTCCCACCGAAGTAGGAGATTTATAGTTTATCAGGACTCAGCGAGTTTCTGGAAGTAACTCAGAGCATCATCTGCATCTTCATCATCTTCTTCCTGAACTGCAGGACGAGCAATCTCAAAGGAAGGAGTGGAACGCTTCGGAGTGGACTCACCACGGCGTTCTGCTTCCCATTGTTCATCCTCTTCAACGGTCTCAGGATCCTGTCGTGCGGGAGCTTTTGCACCCAGGACATAATCCAGACGCTTCTTCAGTTCTTCATAAGACTTGAAGTTTGATGCAGCACTGAACTCATTCAGATCATTCAGATTCTTGTAGATGCGTTCCAGTTTGTCATCATCATCCAGAAGGGCAGAAGGCTTTTCAAACTCGGACTTATCGTAGTTCCAGTAACCTTCAACCTTACGAATCTTCAGTTTGAAGTTAGCACCAGTCCAGAAGTCAAAAGGATTGACAGCTTCTTCATCTGCAAACTGCGGTTGCATCGCTTCGGTAATCTTATCATAGATCTTCTTACCGAACTTGTAGAGGAACACACGACCCTCATTCTCGGGGTGTGCAGGATCACTCACCACATAGATGTTGGCGTAGTAGGAGAGTTTGCGTTTCTGTTTCCGAGCAATCTCCTTATCA
>Ga0129336_10000181_pt1 | contig 33331 bp, 16 predicted proteins | sample CPB6_02_DNA_FD_96878 | JGI IMG/M metagenome (GOLD analysis project Ga0129336, IMG submission 96878) | Freshwater to marine salinity gradient microbial communities from Chesapeake Bay, USA - CPBay_Sum_0.6_0.2_DNA | ecosystem: Environmental > Aquatic > Marine > Coastal | place: USA: Chesapeake...
AATTGATTTTCTTTTTCTATTTCAGAATTAAATAAATTATATAGAGAAACTAGCTGAGCACTTTGGTAGTCTAATTGTTTTGCAATTATATTTAAATCGTCTGCAACGTTTTTTATAAATTCGTTAAATTTTTTAGATGACGGTGGTTCACCTTTTGTTACTTGATTATATTTAGATATTGGTTCTAAAGAAAATTTATTCGTATCTGAAACTATAGACTCAAATTCTTTAGCCATTTCATCGTAAGAAGCCATGTCATTATTCTTGTATTTAGATATAAATGACTGAATTCTTTTGATCATCTGATCATAAAAAACAGTGTTTGTTGAAAGCTGAGCCATATGTTTAACCTAGTCTAAGAAGTTTGCTTGAAAAGTTATCTGAGTTTTTTGTTTTAAGTTTTAGAATAACGCTATCTACCGAGCCAGTGGAAAAATAACTATTAAAGTTATTTCTAACTATTAATCTAAATCTAATATAACTATTCAAATAATTATAAGATATAGTAAATGGTTCATTTACTGCTCTATTGAAAACAATATGTCTACCATTTTGATAAAATAAAAATTCTGATGTTGAATAGAATTCAGCTCTATCAACCCTGCCTAAAACATAATTTGTTAAATTAATAGCAGTAGATCCATTTGCTAACTTTACCGAAACAGGACTATATCCTATGTAATCTACAGAATTTATAGTACCTAGGGTATTGCTATACGTAGCATTTTTTAACTTGTTATTGTCTATATACGGACTTTGTGAGAGTTTTACAGAGTTATTAGAACCAGTTCTTTCAAAGTATTCTCCATTAATATCATTTGAAAAAGCTGAATTTGAATAGGTGTCTGTTTTTAGTGTGCTTATATCGATAAAGTTTTGTGAATAATTTATATCATCAGCCGTGTAACTAACTATATAGATGCTTTTTTGATCGTAGTTTTTTATAGTTATAGATTTTTCAAATTTATTTAAAACATATTCATTATCTGAAATTTTATTTTGATTTCTATAAACTGATAATGATGTTTCTTTTGGATAGAAACGCAAAATCGCTATTTTGGTAATAGGATCTACGAACAACATTTCTGAATCTATTTTTGAACTATTGTAAGAAATTATCGGAATCCAATCTGATTCTGATTTTGGCTGATCTTTTATAGATATTGAAAGCTCATACGAATTTGCCTGATCTAAATCAAACTTTGGTAAGTTTTTATATTGTTCGCTCTTCTCGAGATTTAGCTTTGCTTTTATAGCTAATGGTTCTCCCAAGACTGGTATCTTAGAGCTTATGAAACAAGCTTTGCCGGAGCTAAAAGAATTAGTCGAGTTTTGTATCTGATTAGTTTTTCCAAACTGTATATTTTTAATTGAAAAAGAATAATCATATGTTGATGAAGTGGCGTTAAGATTTTGTGTCAGAATTGGAGATCTAGAAAAAGATGATCCTGGTATTTTTTCTGTTTCTTCAAAAGAAAATCTTTCTGCATTTAGAGATGAATTTTTTGAAAGTCGGTGAGCAGAACCAGATATTTTACCTAGTCCTCCACCAAAGTTTGTATAATTATTATTCACATACAAAGAATCTTTAAACAAATTAAACCTAGTTCCAAGAGCTTGTGAAACAATATTTTTAACAATTGAAGTTAACTGATTTTGCTTCATTAGCTCATCGTGTTCGTCTATAGTTGATTCGGAATCAATTTTTGGCCCGATTAAAGAAGATCCGCCCATTGATACAGAAGGACTTTGCGGATATTTACTTGAATAATAATCGGTATAGGAATATGTATTTCTTTTAGCTTCATCAATAGATATGCCTTTTTTGAAAAATTCAAGAATAATATCTTGAAGAGAACTATAATTGGCTTTTCTCTTCTGTCTAATTTCATTTATTATTTTACTAACTATACGTGATGCCATCTCATCTGGGGAAGCGGTATTTGATGTCTTGGTATAGGTTGACTGATTAAATATAAATATTACTTTTTTTACTTTGTCTAAAGGAAAATTAATATCAACAACTGATTCAACTTCAATTGGAGCTGACAATATTTTTTTCATTTGATAACCAGAAATTGGAACATTTGAATTTATTGAAAAAGATTTTTCTACATTATTAGAAGATTCAATTACGACCTGCATTAACTGCAAGCCATTAAACTCATTTGGATTAAATCTAATAACGTCCATTTCTATTTCTTTTATAAATTCAACAGTAATTATAGTTTTTGCTCCAACCAAATAAGAGAAATCATAATCGACATATCTCAATATGTTAGCTGGATTAGATGTTAGAACAGTTGGAGATTTGATAGAAACACTCCAAACATTCGACTGCTTTTCATTAAATAAAGCTTTATAATCTGTTATTGATGAAATATACTGAGGGTAATTTGATTCATAATCAACAGATTTAATGTAACCAATTGGATTTATAAACTCTATTCCATTTCCTATTTTAAATTTAGATACAACAGGATCTATATACCCATTGCCAAATTCTCCAAATTCTGATCCACCTCTGTCAACATAAGGAACCGGCTCTGAATCATTTTGATTAGAATTTAAAAAGTTATCAAAATTTTCTATATAAGAAAAATTATATAAATCATCATTTCCAGAAATGAATTCAAAATTTTCTATATAGTTTTCTAAGTAATTTATATTTTTTTCTGTTTTTGCTATTTGAGATAGCATAAGATCTATCATAGAATTTACAGAAACGCTTACCGCATTAGAAGCTCTAAAATAACTATCAAATCTTAATTGGATATCTCTAAATATATCTACAAAAAATTCAGATTCGATTATAGACCTAGAAGAGGAGAGCGCTGGTGCAAAATCTGCGCCAGCACTAAAATTAGAAAGGTTTTTAACTAATTCAGCTACTTGCCCTTTATCAGCTTTAATGCTCTTTATCAAAGAGCCAACTGTTTGCTGTGATCGATCCGAAAAAGTTTTTATAGTGTTTGGAAGAAAATTAATCATTCAAGAACACCCCAATCATTTCCTTCCATATCTTGTATTTTATATACAACTCCAGCTGTAATATTTCTACTTATTATACTATACAATTCTTGTTCTGAAGTAAAATTATTTAAAACCTCTCTAGGCATCTTGATTATAATAAATCCACCCTTTGAATAAGCTTGCTGTTCAGCCGGGTAGACATCCCAGAAAGAAGATGCTTCTTTCACCGTTTTAAACAGTACGTTAATATTATAAGATCCATAATTAGACAAACTAATATTTTTACCCATAGTCGACTTAACTCCACCACCTTTAATTCTTAAGTCTTCCAAAGAAATATCTTTTATATCAACAGAATTTAACACATGGATTAAACCAATCTGAAGAGAGAATGGATCATAAGAACTACTGTTGTATGGATTAAATATAGAAGTGTTATATGTAAAATCTATTGGGCTATCATAAGTGTAGTCTGGAATAAAATCTAATGTATAACTATTTATACTTTGATTAATAACTTCTATTCTAGACGGTTTAATATATATATGTAATGGTTTTTCGGGTTCAATTGTATCTCTGTTTAAAAATGGATTAATTGGAATTCTAGATCCATTAATAACTTTTAGTGGTATTCCACTTGCCCTTGTTGTGTAATCAACCAAGATAGAATCTGGGTCAGTTGCAACTGGTGTTACGAAATCTATTATTCCCGTAAATGCATTAATGTTTCTAATGTACTTTTCATTCAAAACTTCCCATTGATCATCAGAAGATTTTATATAAATCTTTACAAAATTTTTAGTTTCACCAATTTTTGTAAAAGCTGGTTGATGAAGAGTAGCTAATGGAACCTTTGTTAATTGTATTCTTCTAGAAGAAAGAATAATAGGAGTTTCTTTAAATACATCTATATAAGGCTTTCCTGCCCACTGAGACCAAACTACATTGTTTATTCCCAAAGTAGAATATGTGGCTCTTAAATATTTTCCTTCATAGTTTTTAAGCCAACTTGTCCAACCATAACTTGGATCTATGTAAAATGTTTTGGTAAAAGATCCTGCGGTAATGTTTACTGGCCATTGTTCTAGCTTTGATAGATTAGGAGATATATGAGAGATGCCTATTCTTGAAGAAGGGATATACTCAACATTATATATTGGACAAGCCATTTTTACTGGAACATCCGCTGGCCTTATGGCAATATTTGTTTTTGGACCAAAAAAATCAACACCTGTGCCAAGATTTCCATCGGCGTCTACTGCAATTGCTGCGATATATACATTGTCTACCCCTCTAGCTACTAAGTCAACATAATACAAATTGTTTCCTAAGAATTCTTTTTTATTTCTATCATAGAACCCAGTTACTAAACCGCCATTATTTATTAGATTATTATTTAATATCAGTGAACCATAATCTATATTAATTTCGTTTGAATTTAAATTAGAAGATTTAAGATCTTGCAAGTTTATTCCATACGGTTTTCCTACAAGTGCTGGTTCATCACTTGGTTGACATAACATAACCAATCCATCTAAAACAGTTATAGTATTTTTTGAATTCTTTATAATTGAACCATCATCTTTTAATAGCCAATAATTTTCAATTGTTTTTTCTTCAGTTTTAATTACGTTTGAATTTTCATAATTTAATGAAGAAGTTTCAAATACCAATTTTGAACCACTCAAAGAAATTGTCACCAAAGAATTAGAAACTGGATTATTTGTAGAAGACAAAACATTTGATAAAGACAAAGAATTAGACTGAACAGAAACTGTCCTAGTAGATGTTAAGTCTATTGTTATTGATTCATCTTTGTATGATGGAGTTTCAGAATCTGAAGAATATGGAGTAAATGGTGGTTTATATTCTTTGCTGCTAAAGTCAATTTTAGTTTTAGTTAAATCCAATGTCATCAAACCGGACCAAGTTGGATACGTTATGGAGACAGGTGAAGTCGCGTATTTAACTGATTTGAGACCACTTAAATCTATTATTTCTGCTTTATTAGCAGATATATTACTTGCAATACCGGCGGCATTGTAGGTGACCGTTACATCTGCCGTCTTTGTCTCTAGCTTATATCCATCTTCTATTATTTCTCTGTCATTATATACGTCATACTTATAGGATATATCAAATTCTATCTTATTTAAAGAGTAACCTTCTGTGTATGGACCAAAATTACCACCTAAGCTTCCTCCTCTTATCTTGATAGCAAAACAAGCTGCCTGAGTAGATGGAAGATTTACTTCTGCTAATATAGGACTTTTTGTATATGGAACTTTTCCTTTAATTATTTTTGGTTTAGTATAATCTATCGAAGAATCAGATGGATTAAGAGGAATGCATTTTATATCAAAAATTTCGATACCTTTATAGGAAGCTGTTCCAGCAAATTCTCCAGGATAAACAGTTATTGACCTTACTGTAATATCTTTTAGAACAGTAGAAGAAAGATATCTTTCCGGAAGATATACAAAAATAGTATCGTGTAATATGTTTGGACCGGATGAACCGCTAAAAGTTATTTTTCTGTAATTACCAGGATTATTTCTAGATGGAAGCTCATGAATTGCTATAGAATTTGCGGCTCCTTGTACATATTTAACTGACCCTGGATTAAATCTTTGAATACGTTCAATTACCGTAGCGTATCTTTCTGGTTCAGTGTCTTTCATTTTTTTCCATAAATACTTTGCAAAGAGCGCTTTTGTTTCGCTATCTACTTTTCCATCTTCAAATCTTGCGTCTGTTAGCCTTTGAAAAATCTTTACCGCTTTTTCGGTTTGAGCATCGTATACTTTTGTTATATTGCAATAAGTTTGTGAACTATATTCTCTTAGAGATATTTGAATATAGGCAACATAATCTGGAAGTAGTCCACTTTTTCCAACGGAATAACCAGCATTTATGTTCCCGTTAGTAATATCATTTGTGTACATAAAGTTATTTGCGGGATCCGAAGTATTAACTATTTGCTGTCTTCTATCAGCGTTAGAAAATATTGCGGTTTCACCTTCATCTGGTTCAAACTTATATGAAGCGACTATTTTATTTGCTTCAACAATTACAGTCCCAGGAGGAGATACGTTTTTGTAATAAGTATCTCTTGAAAGAGTAGCGGTATAAATTGCAGACAAAACAACTGACCATGACGCAGAAAAAGATAGTGGCGACTCTTTTGATTGAGCGTACGAGCTGAATATAGAAAAGCTAAACGAATAAGATTTATATATATTATTAGAAGATAATAAATTCATTACCCTATCATTAATTTGCTGGTTGGGAGATCTATATATTCTTTGTCTTATTACATAGGGACCAAATCCTCCTGGAATCTTAAATTCTGCTGACGGAGTATTTGTATATGCGTACAGTGAAGAATTTACTTCTTGAGAATTTAATTTATAAACCGTATAAGAAGTTGGTATATCTTCAACATCCTGGCTAGAGTAATCTTTTACCACTTTTGTTGCATTGGCTATTATGACATCTGGATTAGTTACTTCTACATAAAACTCTATGTCTTGTGGATTTAACTCTTGAAGAACTAGGTTGTACTGATCAGACAAAAAGTCATAAACAGATTTTTTATAAAATTCTACTACAGAAGAATTATTAGGTATAAGATTTTTTGCGTACTTTGAAATACCTACTGAGTCTACAGATTTATCTTTTATTTCTATATACTCTTGTTTTTTTTCGTCGTCAAGAAGAGCGTTAGAGTTTATTACATATGAAAAATCCCAATTGCTTAAGTGGTAATAAACAGAAGATCTTAAATCTTTTATTTTAGAAGAAAATATTCTAGAAAGTAATGAAATTGAAACTGAGTTATAAACAATTTTCATCGGTCCTTCTATAGCAGCCGATACGGTAAATGCGCTTTCGGCTAATGAAACAGGGCCGCTATTTGAAGTTGCTATATCAAACAAAGAAGAAGGCTGATACAGATCATTGCAATACTTTAGTATTGGAGTTGTTGTAATCAACAGGTTGCCTCTTGAGAGGGTATCAGATACAGTATCGAACTGCAGACTAACAAATAGCGGTTTGCCTCTAGAGTTCTTAAGAACAACATTAGATTCAGAAATTGAACCAGTAAATTCTTTTACCTTTTTATCTACCAATCCAGGAAGCTTGCTTCTGCCAAAAATAGAATAAACATCATAGTTAGTTTGATCAATGGTTAGTCTTTCAAAAACACTTTGGTTAAGTGGCCAAGCGTTATTTTTTTGCTCGTTTAAAAAAACGTTGTCTAGGTTATAAGACCAAGTATCTAATTCATATTGCTCAGAGCTAGTAGATAAACTGGGATCTATGTTTTCTGCGCTTGGTGTTTGAACGTTTGATAAATCTAATATTAAAGTTCCTTGTGTTTTTTCTATATATTTTTTTATCTTCAAACCATTATTTGGGCTAATAGAATTACTTGGAGACCAAGCTAAGATGTCAAACTTTGACAGATCTTCATCTGTTATATTATCAATATTGACCAACCAGTAATCAGCCTGATTTTTTGCTGGCTTTCCCAACTCTATTGACTGTACGTAAAAACTCTCTTCTACTATTGGATTTTGAAAAATAAAATTAGAAATATTAAATGGAGATATAGATAATCTATAAAAAACATACGGATTAAAAGGACTGTAATCTTTTTGATTTTCTTCACCAAATACCTGAATATCACCAGAATAAAGAACCGCCGCGTTAACTACTTTCTGCTTAATGTTTGATTCACTATCAATTTCTTCATTGTTATTTACGGTAGATACATTTATAGATTTTTTTACCTTAGCTATAAGTCTCCAGTTAAACGACTCATAAGTTCTACTGTCTGATATAGCTTTTTTTGGAACAAATACTTCAAATCCTTCTGCTTTTTCAGTTAAACCTGATATCAAATTTTTCTTAGAAAGAACTGATTTTTTTGAATATATTTTCTTATCTCTTGAAGAGTTATCTATGACAAAAGATTCTTCAGAAACTTTATTGTAGATACTTACTGTATTTATATTTTCTTTGTATTGAGGAACTATTGATGATACATCGTTGTTTTCGGAAATAGTTACCTTATCGTATATCAAGGATAGATTGTTTGGACTTGGACTATTGAATAGAACAATGATCTTTGTTGGTACTGATGTTCTTGAAGAATGCTCTGGAATTTTTAATTGCTCTAATAAAATTCTATATTTTTTAATTCCAGTATCTTTGTCTATATATTCTTCATTATATTCATTAACAACTTTTATAGAAAATGGTATTTTATTTTCTTCTATGAAATCATCAAAATCAACAAATGTATACGAATCTCTTTCTGTAAGAGTGTAATACCTTGAAACATAATAGCTGTGTACAAAATTATTATTTTTTAAATCTATTTCATAGTATCTTTTGTCATATGCAGGAGCGTTTAAGAAAATATCAGTAACACTTATATCATCTGTATCAAAAACAGTTTGACCATTTTGATCTTCAAGAATTCCAAGTTCATTTGAAAAAACAATTTTATTTTTTGCTCTAGAACTTAAAGAATTTACATCTGAAGAATAACTGTTTTCTGGAATAAAATTAGAAAGATCAGTTATTGATAGATTATTTGCAGGAGTAACAGGCTTTGAATCAAACCAGGCTAATGCGGTAGAACTATTGTCTTTGGGAAGTTCATTAGCTTTTCTAACTTTAAGCTGAGAAACTTCGTTAATTTTTAAATCAAACTTATCCACTATTAATCCTCAACATCGTTAATAAGACCAGAAAAATCTCCAGCCATATTTGGTGTGGAACCTAAATATCCGGCTTGGTATTGCTCATATCTTGATACTGGCATCCATACAGGAGGGGTCCATCTTGGTGTGCTACCTGTATAAGTATTGCTAAATCCACCATCACTATAGTAACTGAGCCTAAACGATGGAGTAGCATATAAAGTTAAAGAATTTGCGGGGTCGTAGTTTATGGTGTCTGGCATTTGCAAATTCGGAATATAATTTATATCTATATTGTCATAGGACTCATACCAAAATACCGAATCCCCAACAAGTACGGATGGGCTAACTGTTGGCTCTTCTTGCAATTCTGACTCGACTGAAATAAACCAATATCCAGGAGTTGCCCTGTCCTGAGAGGTTATTGGACCAATTTCAAATTTTCCATTTTGGTCAGTATAAACGATGCCAGATGACGTAGTTGCGGTAGGCTTGCTATCATTAATTGAATAGCTAACTTGATTTAAAGTTTGATAAAGAGTTCTGCCTTTTTTCCAATAAATTACATTATTTTTTTGTGGTAAATTATTTGAAGTCAATAAACCAGAAACTATAACTGAAGAATTAGCATCAGCAACGACAATGGAAGGATCAACGGTTGCAATTAACTCTCCAGCTGAATCATACGATGAATATATATCAAAATATTGAATAGAAGAGAAACCGGATGTATCGCTATCTGGATGTGCTTGAGGGTTAATAGATGAAACAATTCCAGTTACCGTCAGATAACTAGAAATTGTTTTATTAACAGAAACTGAACCAGAATAAACAGCAGAAGTAGACGCAAAACCTTCTTCATCTGTTGTGATAATTGAATTATCAAAAGATAAAACACCTGACGATAACTCAAAACTTTGATATGGTTTTGGATTACCTATTGAGTCTAAAGAAACAACTGTTATTGTTATATAATCTTCTTGATCATCCATTATATAGCTTGGACTTATTTTGACTACAGCTGTATCAAAAGGATTTACAGTTTCTGAATATATTATATAACCCTTATCTAAGAAAGAAGTTGTTTGACCAAGATCTATATTAAGAGGAGTAGAATTTTCATATAGAGAATTTTCATACGTTATTTCATAATCCATTGTAGATGTTGGTGTGGCATCGAAAACCAAAAATGCTTTATTATTTGCATTAGAGATATCATAATCTATGTAGTAAGAATTTCTTACTTTGTAAGAAATAATATATTCTCTACCCGTAAAGAAACTATAAGTAGGGCTAGAAACAGAAATTTTATTTGTACTTGACTCAAGATCTTCAAATAAAAGTTCCCCAGTTAATCCATCAGTTATGGATACATCGTATACATTTGAGTAACCTAAATAGAAAGAATTATCAAACGAAGGCTTGATTGTTTCTTCGTTGTAAAATCCAAATGAGTTTGGTGTAGCCAAATCATAAAATGCTATTTCATAATAAGGTGTTGCCACACTGGTTTCTGCGTTTGAAACTTTGACTATAACAGGAGAGCCTTGTCTCGGCATGCCGGATAGATTGATGGTCTTATATGCTCCATTAAAACTTTCTGTTATGGGTCTTGCAAAAATATATTTTTCTTCGTTTGAAACATGTAGCCAACCAGTATGCATTCTGGTGTCCAACTTTGAATCAAATAACTTACCTCTTGCTACAAAATTTGAAAATACAGTAGTATTTCTTTCACTGTCATAAGATTCTTTTACCGAATTAGAAGGATACGTAATTGCTTTTGTTGTATAATCTGGATCCTCAAGAAGATCAGAGATATTGCCATCATATAAAACATATGTTCTATTTAAGAATGGATCAACGATTTCTTGCTCTGACCAAATTGATATATCTGTTGATTCTGGATCTTGTATTTTTATAGTTTCAAAAAAGTAATCAAATTTTGTTTCGCCAGACAGACCAAAATTTTCTCTAGTTATTTCTGGAATTTGTATTATATCTGAATTTTTTCCTGGTATGTATTCGCCATTTGTAGAAGAAAAATTAACTATTCCATTTTCATCCACTGAACCACGAATTGGTGTTGCGTGATCTAGTTCAAATGATTCCCATTTTATTTTTTTATGTGGATACGTATTGCTATCTTGCGTTTTTAACGTTAATCTATTTGGTGTTGAATTGTAAGGATAGCTTAATTCAGTAAAATAATAGTTTGCTGTTGCTGCTCCTAAGTTAATTGTTTCAGTATCTACTTTAGCATTTGATGACGGGACGTAGGTATCACCCGAATAGTACGATAAGAGTATGTTTGGGGAAGAAGGTATAAATATATTCTCATCAATTTCAGAATAATAAGATTCTCCTCCGTATCCCGCAAGCGGACTAGAAGATTCGGTATATCCATATTCTACATTTGTAGGTTTAATATTTTTAATATGAATTTGTGTTGGCGTAGAATTATTTGGAAATAAAATATTGTTATAAATTGATGTATGGTTTAAATTAATTTCGGTTGGAGGAGTAGATGAATTTAGCGACAAATAACTAGATTGGATTTTTGTATTTTTTGAAACTTCAACTGGATTATAGAGTTTTGATACTATCTCAACTTTTGTTGATTCTGTAAAGTTTGGCGTTGCACTTAGTAATGTGCTGGTATTTGCCAGGGTATTTGTTCTGTGAGAAAATTTTGCTAGAAAATTATCAGAATTAAGAGTATCGTAAGTGGAACCATTCCATATTCCATTTCTAAGAACCATATTTAATATGTCTTTTATGTTTAGTCTAGTATTTGCTACAGACGAAGTTGTGTTTTGGTACGCGGCGTCGGTATCTTTTTGTCGAACTAAATAATCACTTTTTACAAATCCTTCAGTATCAAAAATTTCCACCTGTCTGTATTCCGGACTAGATGGATGGGTGGGATCAAAATTATTTTTTGGATAATATATTATTGTGGTATAAAAAGTTGTCGGAGTAGTATAAGTCGAGTGTGGTGTTGCGTGAAACTCTAATGTAAAATTAGTAGTTGCTGATTGATTTTGATATTCGATAATATTATAAGAACCATAATATTCATACCCCAAAGATATTGGAGAATGATCATATGTTATACCAGTTTTTTTCTTACCAGTTGCAATTATTTTAGTTTCAAAACTTGGTGGAGTTGCATTTAAGTTTTGTATTATAATTCTTGCATCGTCAAAATCACCAACTCCTGGTTGATAATAAATTAGATCTATATCATCATCGTAATACCTAGATGTGATTCTAGCTGCTCCTTGATTATCTTCTCCAGCGTAATCCCATATTGCATCGTCGAAAGCAAAATATCCCCAGTTTGTTGGATACTTAATATTCAAATTTTCAACAAGATTTTTAAATTTATCAGTAGGATTACCTTCAGCTGTAAAATATGGAGTAGAGCTTTCTATATCGGCCATCTCTAAAATTTCAGGAGTTGCGCCAAGATGATTAGAATCTGGAGTTGCAGAAAAAGCTTTCCATAAATTTAATTCTCTTCTAAGAGTTTTCTTAAAAGATTCTATATCTACTCCATTTGGATTTTTAAATACATCTAAAATTCTAGCCTTATATGAAACGTTATCTTCTAGGTATAATCTAGAAAGACCAACCCTTAAACCAAATTCATCAAACCAGTTAAACACTTGAACTGGGTTCTGCTCAAGGGTAATTTCAATATTAGTATTTTCATTTCTAATTTTTAAACCGCTATATTCTTCTAATGTAAGTATTTCTCTATTTAGAGGATTGTGATAGAAAACATATGACGCATTTTTTAGTTTGATAAAATCTCTAAAATTATCAACTCTAGCTAATTCAACTTCTCCAACAAGAACTTTATTAAATATATTGTTTACATTAGAACTTGAATATATCCAAGCTATTTGATTTGTATCAGCTGTTTCTATATATGAGTTAACTCTATGTAAATCTATTTCTCTATCAAAATCATCTAATGTTTCTCCTAAGATGGCATTGATAAACTTTCCACCAACACTAGTTGGAATATAGACGCTAGGAGTTGCCTGATCATTAGAGTCAGAATACATTGACATCCAAGATGGAAATCTTTTTAGTACGTTTTTAGCAGAGCGTGATAGAACTGGAACTGCCGGATCAGATATAGCTACTTCTACTATAAGAACAAAAGAAAGAACACTTAAATCTGTTAACTCAGTATTAACTGTTACCTCAAACTTAGCGTATCTTTTTACATCCTTTGATAAAAGAATTGATCCTACTGCACTAGATGTGGTTGTGGTTGACAATAGCCATGGTCCGATTTTCTGAATCCGACTCATATATTTTTAAGTCAAAGGTTATAGATTCAACACTGTTAAGGTTTGTTGAAAACGCGCCTTTAAATGTTCTAATATCTATTCTAGAAGATGTATCTACAAATCTATTTAGCTCACTTACAAAACTATCTGGAGTTAAAATTGGAGTTGATGGATTTAGTGGATCGTATGGTGTATCTGGATCAAAAACAAAATTACCATCAACTATAGAATCATAATTGAAGATATAGTGAGGATATATTCCTGGATCTGTAATTATTTCACCATAATTAGTTACGGTGTGTGCACCTGCTATTGTTGGCGTAGCATTAGGTAGTAACTCTGTTCCGGTAAAAGTATAATCACCTAAGGAGTTTAAGCCAGAAAATGATCTTGTTAAAGAATAATTTGTATAATACTTATTTGAGTAAAGATCAATAACGTCTGATGTCCAAACTTTTCCTGCTTTAGAAAAGTCACCAGCATTAAAGCTTAATAAATAAGTCTTCACTCAATAACTCCTAAGCGTTATCTAACCATATGCTATATTCACAGGTAATTCCATTTACTGGATGTACAAACATCAAATGTTGACACGGTCTACTCATTGAAGAAAAATACTCCTGTGCGTAAGTATTGAAACTTTCTGGAGAGCCAGATATTCTTAAGGTTGAACTACCTATTGTCATCTTTGCTTGCTGATGATAATGACCCATGAAAACATCTTGGAATTCTTCAGGGATGGCACCATCTTTCCAGCCCATTACTTTTCTATAGTAACTAGTTATAGAATTTGGTGAAGGCATTTGATCACCATGTATTAACAATGAGCTGTAGTCACCAATCTTATCGACAGCATACCAATGCCTTTCTCCCTTTCCGTCTGGAATGTTAAACGATATTCTTTTTTCATTCTTAAATATCAATTCAACTATCTTATAAAGAAGTCTATCCATATTTGTTTCTGGGTCATGTTGCTTTCTTGCTCTACCGCCTACTGCGCCATGATTTCCAATTACACCCGTTACATGAACATGTTCAAAATTCTCTAGGGCAGAAAATAAAAATCTACTTAATATTTCTGGACCATTAACGCCCACCTGCCTATAGAGGCCAGAATCAATTAGGTGGCTTTGTCCAGGAAATATCTCTTCTCCTTCAACTATGTCTCCAAGTAGCCATACGTGAAGATTCTTAACAGGATGGTGCTTTCTTTGTATTTCTGTTATCTCTAAAATCTTTTGAGTGTATAACTCTATTCTTTCTGCCAAAACTTGGGAATTGTAATCTGGAGTTACTTTACCCAATTGCCAGTCTGCAAAAACAGCAACAGCTGTTTCCGCTACAACTGGAGAATTTTTAAAAGATGGTTTTTTAATTGGTCCAATTTCAAAATTAGAAAATGCGTCGTAGGCTGCTTGATAAACTGATGTTACAGCTTCGTCTTTAACGTTCTTGTGCTTTTCTGCGAGTTTTGCTAAACGCCTGTTTTCTGATCTTAAAAAAACTACTGGATCGGTTTGAATTGTTTCGTTGAAGCTAATAACATTATCGGCCTCATAATCATCTTCATACTTTTCCCAGTTAACCATATTTGCTTCTTGTGCTAATATATTTTCGTTTAGAATTTGACCAGGAAAATCATCGTAACCCTCAGACAGCATTCTTGCGTGGGTCATATTTTTTGCTTTAATTATCTGTTTTTTTACAACAGAATAAACTGATTCCGACATAGGTTACACCTTTGTTAGTAGTTGGAGACTCCCATTATAACAGAATATACGCTAAGAGTACCAGCAGCCATGTAACTTTTATCATCGGATAATCTATAGTCTTTATTAGGAATATTTTTATTATCTACTTTAATTGAATTAACAGTCACAGACATTATTACCTCAGAAGCTAAGCGCATTTGTCTTTCTATCTCCGCAATAGAAAGAGAGTCGCCTATTGTTAATGAGTTTAAATATCTATTTAAGAATATTCTAGCCTGATTTTGCACTGCGCTAGCTAAAGCTTCGGTTGATCCTTCTCTTAATACTATACTTGCAGAAACATCTACTAATTTTTTAGTAGCTATTCTTAAGTTTAGATTAATTCCAACTGGCTTTATTGCCTTTACTTTTTCGTAAACTAACTGAGCCATAGTTGATATACTCGATTGAGATTCGGGGACTATGACGATATCGCATGAGCCTATTCCGTAGGAAGCTTCTCTTATTTTTGCATCTCTGACGCCTTTTACTGATAGGGCAGAAAAACGAATAGACTCTGCTGTTCCAGAAGAAGATCCTCTTACTGCAGATATTATCCTTCTTCTATAGTTATCGTCCGACTCTGCGTTTAGGCTGCTATAGACTTCTTTGGGATTGTTACACAAAACCACTACTCCTGGTGGAGCAATAAAATTATGACTAGTCAACGTATTTCTTGCTGCAGTAATATTTGGATCGGCAAATGCGGCTTTTACGCTTCCGTATGCCTTTGTATTTCCGGGAGTAATAACAACATCACCCGTTAATTCATATGAATATTGATTTGAAGAAAATGATGTTATGTTATTTCTTACCAATGTTCCTTTTGGAATTGTTATTGTTGAAGAGGTAGTTGAGTTCAACATAAATTCGATATTTGCTGTTACTCTGTCTGGAACTAAATCAGAAGAAACAGTTCTTCTTGGAACATTATAAAGAGAACCAATCATATCAAGGTTATATCCGGAAGCGGTTCCTAGATTTGTTTGTTCTATACTATACTTTAATGATTGATATAAATCCCCTATTTCAGAATGAATTGCTTCGGCAAACGCTCTAGCTATCGAACCAGGTGAAATAGAGCTGATCCCGGCATTTCTTTGAAGGGAGTCTAAAGTTGTTATTAACATTTGTTCTTTTGACTTAATATTTACTGCTACCACTTTAGGCTCCTAGGTTTTGTGTTATTGACAACACAGTTGGTTCGTTTAAGCTTCCCATTATATATACATCAAATCTTATTTCGTCAGCGGAAGTCGGCACTGCCTCAATAGTAATTTGTCTATTTTTAAAAACGCCTTCTCTTTCAAGGGCAGATCTTATCAACTTCTTACCGAAGTCTCCAGTTTGAGGTGTCTGCGGCATGCCGTATAGCATGGACAGCTGCGTTCCAAGCTGAGGGTATATATAGAAATCTCCTGGCTCTGTCATAAGCCTAATGTAAACATGTTGAATGTCTTTTTCGGTTTGAGTACCAACAACACCAATATCTCCAGATCCATTGACTACTAAATCACCACTAAGAGTAATGTAAAAATCTGACACTGGTACTTTAACCTTTCTTTTTAACTAATTTGAAATTAAAATTTCATTTACTTTATCAAATGCTTGAGTTAAAGTAAAGCCAGAATCTAAATAACCTTTAATCATTAAAGTTACAGATTCTGTTGTGGTTCTCGGTGGCCACATAGCCGATGATTTATCAAAAAACTCTTGTATTGCCTGAGTATCTTGAGTAGACAAATTTTCTAAAATAATAGAATCATTATTTAAATTAATTTTATCTATTTCGGATTCAGTGTCCAACTGATATTGGTAACTTCCATTTATAGTAACAGTTTTTTCTTCTTCTTCTTGTTCTAACCTGTCTAAATTGGATATATAATAATCTAAATTTAAAAAAGCTGGATTATAAGATTTATCATCCGACATAACAAATGCGGGTTCCGCAAAGGTGGTTGCAGAATGGTTAAAATCCATTGAGTTCCATTTCAATCCGTCTTCTTTAGTATATAATTTAATATTTTCTGCAAATATAGATACAGTTTTTGTAGTCCCATTTATAACCAAACCTACACCCGGAGCAGCAAATATTTCAATATCCCCAGAATCAGTTAGTCTTATAAATCCGGGATTATCTGGATGATTTAGGCCAACTTCTCTTTGTGAAAATGTTTTTCTTTTATTAATTTCATTAAATTCAGAAGCAGTATTGCCTACTGATGATTCATATGATTTTTTTATATTAATTTTTTCAGACATAATTTATACCAAAAATTTTGGAACTCCTGTGTTTACTGAATAGCTAGGCATGTATTTTCCTATTGAATTAGTTTCATCTACATAAGATATTATATAGGGAAATCTTTCGTTGGCATCGGTAAAGCCAACTACACATCTTGATCCAGCTATTGGGGCTACCGTTTGAATACCCTGTATCGATGGGCATGGTACATCTTTTAATATATCTCCAATTTGATTGGTCATTCTTTCGTCTAGAACTACAACTGCGGTATTGTTCATTTTATTAAACGACATAATAGTTCCATATCTTGGTTTAGAAGATTGAAATCTATTATTTGAAATGAATTCATTTATTTTTTCATCAAACTTTGGATAATACTTCATAGTTATTCCTTTCAGCTCCAGGCTGAACATGCTCCTTCATATTGATACAATCTTCCTGGAAATGTAGTTGATAATATTTTTCTTGGTCTAGGTCTGTCTGAAGAATCATGTTGATCTACGTATTCTCCATTACCTATAGAAATTCCTATGTGACCAAGTTCATCACCTCCGCCTGACCAAAATACTAAATATCCAGAAGGAGGATTTTTTCCAGTATCTGTTTCTGGTCCAAAAAAAGCGCTTGTTGACCTTACCGCATCAAAGTGTTGAGCTGCTGTTTCGTGTTGTGTTAATCCAGGAGTCGATATTGTGGCGTCTACTCCAACAGTTCCAATGTATGACCAATCTTTGTTTATTAGATCAATTTGTTGAGAACCAAATAATCCAAGAGCAGCTGAAAGCACTCTTGCAAATCTTTCGCAGCCCATATTACCCAATAGGTCAGACCTATAGTTGCTTAGCCATTGTTGCATTCTTTCTTTTGATAACCATCGTGCTGCTTCTAGGATATCATTTTTTGTAAATGTTGGTATTGTACCGCCATTTCCATAGCCAACTTCGATAGAAGCTCCTGGAGCGTTGTAGACTATTGGCTTGCTTAAACTTTCATTTACCAATGATCCATTTTTTGGTTTATCATAATAAACAGTTCCATCCATCCATTCCTCTACATACTTTGCGGTTAGAGGATTTTTTTTAGGTAAATTTGCTCTTACCCATTCTTCAAGTTTTTCAACAGAATTTCCAGTAGTTAAATACACATCTACTGCGTCTTGAAATTTTACGCCAAAAATAAAACCACAATCAGATCTATCAACTAAAGTTCCTGTTTCATTTTTTTGTTTATAATCACCCCAGTGATAAAATCCGGATGAGTCATTAATTTTATTAATAGAAAAATCTTTAACACCAAATTTATACCCAGCTAACCAAACTTGATTTATTGGATACCATAATTTATCATCAGTGGTAGGTTTTGAGGCATTTTTGTCGTTTGTTTCTTTATACACTGATGCTATTTTTTTAAATACTGCTGTTGAATCCCATGTCTGAGATTCAGGTGTATTATATGCCAATTTGTGAGACTGTATTGTCGTTTTAACGGCTTGAGTACCATCCCAATATATTGGTAAGGCAGTAGAATCTGGCTGACCCTTTTTTGCGTACGAAAGCAAATTAAACTGAAACATTCCTATTGAAACATCTTGAGTAAACTCGGTTTGAGTTTCAAAACATTTTCCATTATATGCTGAAGGATTGGTTGCGCTTTCCCTTCCTGCAATCGCACACATTATAGCTCCAGCTTCCTGAGAGAATGGACCTTCATTAGTTAACATTATGAACATTTCAGTAAGCGATAACGCAGGGCCTCCATTTTTATAATTTGTGTAAGCTTTTTGTTTTGCTGCAGATATTGATTCCGAATTATCAAATGGTATACCAGGATACTGACCACCGGTAGAACTTATAGCAATCCAAGCGCTTGTGCTTGGATCTGAGGAGATATATTGACCACCTCTTTCTGGAGCAAAACTTATATGTATATTATCGGTGTGTTCTGAACCAAACTCAAAATTTACATATTTTAAATTTGGATATTGTATTTTTATTGCACTATTTACGGATTCAAAACCCTCACCAATTCCTTTTTCTTTAGCAACGTCGGGGTGTATTATTATTAAATCTGGAATTAGTGGTTGTGGTAATAATGAAAGTTTTGTTAAAAATTGATCTAGAGCTTGTGCATAAACTTGTTTTGACCTACCTAAGTTTGTGGTATTGCCAACCTTTCTTATATCAAAAGCTCTTCCAAAAACATGATCAGAAATTGAATTTTTATTATTTTTATCTAAACCATTTTCTACAGAATTTGGTTTGGTTGCGTCGCTTTCTGAATTTATAACCCTAGACAAACCAAATGTTCCTCCTATGCTAACACCTTTAGTTGGATCTGTAAGCATGAGTAGGCATTCTATAAGAGCAGCGCTTATGTATGCTTTTCTTGCCGCTGCAGAAATTAGCGCAGCATCTACTGAGTCTTCTGTATTTTCAAACTCTTTTGAATAATAAGAATTTGTTTGAACAAAAGAATATGTAGACAAATTGTTTGGAATATCAAATTGAAAACCAATTGTTAAAGCAGGTTCATCTATATTCTTTTTTAGAATTGTTCCTCTAGATATATATATCTGTATTTCTTCTTCTGTTAACTCATCCGATAGAGCTACTGGTCTACTACCTAAGCCAGGAGATTCAGGATTAATTTTATATGAAATATTATTATGTGTATATATTGCGCCTGAAGAATCTTGAACTTGAGATTTATCTGTTCCCGGCCATTGACCACCTACTGATTCTTGCAACGGGTTCATAACTCCTGTTGGTTTATATCCAGTTCCAACTATGGAACTTGATATCATCTTTTGATAAGCTGCTGGTCCAGAAAGTGTTTCTTGATCTCCTGGACCTTGATAATCTGGATTCTGTATAACGAAAGCTGAATCTGATTCTACGCCAGCGGCTAAGATTGAATGGAGAGAAGATTTAACAAACCTTGAAGAAGCGTCTATTACTGCTGCTGGATTTCTAACTATTGCTCCGACCAGACATTATATCTACGATATTTCTAGAGGTTAAAGTTTGATTAGAATATCTTTCTTTTGACGCAGAAGTTACAATGCTTGCAGAACCATCTGGATTATATCCCTCTCCTAATTTATTAGTAAAAGAAGTAGAGTTTTCAAAATCGCTAATACTAAATCCAAAATCACTCATATCTTGATCCTATACTAGTTTTGTGGAACATAATTAACTCCAGGTATTTGATCATCAAGTCCAATTTCTGCTGGTCTAGATCTTAGTAAGTCTACAGTATAAACTTGAGCCATATTATTTGCTACTAGTTCCCAGTTAAGGGTCGCGGGAACTCCATCTTCATAGTACTCGTCCCATGCTACATACGGCCATTCTGACGCTTTTGAATAGAGTGTTTCTAATATTCTAATGTTTACTAAATCATTAAACAATTTAATTTTTTCAGGACTTAAAGAAAATAGCGGATCTGATGGACCGCTTGTCTCAAAGTATTCTTTCATTTCAGATGAATATATTGAATTGTATATCTCATCAAACTTAATTCCAAAAAGAGAATCTGGGAAAACGGTTGCTTTAAAAGATTTCTTTAATTGAATTACATCTTGACCACTGTTTTTTATGAAAAAATCACGAATAGACAAAACTAAATTATCCTTATCGTCTACTTGCATTCTATAAAATATAGTACCTAAAGCTTTTTCTCTATCATTTTCTCCATAATGTACACCTTTGAGATAACTATTAAATGTATTTAGTTTAGACCCTGGCAATAGATCATCTTCTGTGTATATCGAATTTGCTGATTGATCATTTGGAGAAACTCTTACAACAAAAGGTGCGTTAGCTAATCTTTCCAAAATAAATAATGTAGCTTTTGCACCGGGTGCGTTTACATTTATTGCTTGAACTGGATCATCTGGCTTATAACCAGCTTGGGTAGATTTTATGTATCCTTCAAAAACTCCAAGATTAGAAGATATTATTCCTTCTAGTCTAACTTTAAAAGGAGTTCCAGTTGGGTTCATCAAATCAACAACTTCTATTTCATCTCCATCGAGAACTCTATTTAACTTGCAAACAATTTTGAAGAATTGATTTAATCCAGTTTTATCTGGACCAGTTCCAGAATATTTTAGAACTTCAGTATTAACTAATGCGTTTTCATAACTAACGTATCTAACCAATGAGGATACTTGATTTTCTTTCCAGCCCATATTCTTTAATAAGTCATCTAATCTAACAAATGAGTTACCCTCTACTGTTCTAACTTTGCTTCTAACTCCAAGAATTCCAGGAAGAAGTCTCTTAGTATGATATCTTCCAACTACCATTCCCTGATTAATGGAAAGGCCACCATCCATTGGCTGTCCATTTTTGTTTAGATAAGATATATAACAACCGTGCTGATCTAGAACATTGTCCCTAATCCATTTCCAACCCTTCCAGAATAAATCAGAAGAAAGACCTGCTCCTATTCCAGCTCCTACAGGCCCACCCAATAAAGCGCCAACGCTAGCTGTTAATCCAGTTGTAACCAAATATGTTGCTGCTATGCCCTTTAAGCTTACGCCAGCATCTGCGTTTTGTTTCATTTGCAGTTCTATTTGCGCTTGAGCATCTGTAAGACCCTCTGCTGCAAAGTTGGCCATTATATCTGACATTAAAGCGCTAGATCCATGAGTAAACTGTACACCTCCTAGCATTTGAGCCTGAAGAGCGTTTGCTATGCCATCAACGGAAATATTTCCACCAGAAAGTATTCCAGTATTTCCAGCCTGAACTGCATTGATTAAAGATCTTGTATCGTTTCTCATATTTTGTATAGAAAACCAAGAATGTATCCAAGAAGACATAAACCATCTTCCTGGATCGTTTACGGTAACTAGAGCGTTTGGGGTTATTGATGTAATAAATCCCATATTTGGAGTAAAGTGGTGAACTACTTGTTCGACTTCAAAAATGCCGTACATTCTTTCATACACGTCAGCTAAATAAACTAAATCGTGAGGCCTAATATCTGGAGATCCTATAACTATTAACTCTCCAGAATATATATCCTTTAAAGATTCTTTTAGATGAGCTAATGCAACTCTTCTTGCCATCAATTCATCTGGAGATCCTTGAGAAAGCTTTATCGCCCCACGAGCAAATTCTATTGGATGGAACAATGGTTGAGCTATTCCAAATAAACCATCTCCCGCTATATTGTCGTAATATAGTCCGGTTTCAACTGTTTTTTCTATTTGTCTTTCAGAAGGAATACTCTTATCTAGAGCAACTGTTACTGGATATTTTCCATCTGAAACAGCAGTTACTTGCGTTGCAACATTGGTTGTTGTTTCTTGAATATTGTTTGCTAATATATGAGAGAAAGAGCTTAGGTAGTGTAATTTTTGGAAAGGTTCTCTTACTTCAACAACTGGTTCTCCGTATTCTCTTGTGAAAGGATTGTCAATTGCTCTTAGCAAAGAGCCAGGTCTGCCTAATGAGTAGTAAATAGAATCATTTAAAGCTTTATTTAAGATATTAGCTTGCTTAGAAAAGTTATCCATATTACCAATGCCATAGCCCATTTGTAACATTGACATTCTGAACATTTGCATTAGCCCAGATAGTCCATCGCTTAGAGCAGTAAAGAGTGGACCAATATTACTATCCCAAAAACTATCTACGTTATGCGCAATTACTCCCACAACGTTTCCTGCGCTATTTCCCTCTCCTTTATTATCAGCAAGAAGTTTTAAGAACTTCTTTTTATCTGAAGAATAATTTTGAGATGGGTCAATAAAGGCTTGGAATATTTTGTAAACAGGACTGAAGTCCCACATATCTCCAGTATATTTTCTATTCGGCTTTAGAACAAGCCAAGCTCTTGCATAGGCATCTTGCCACATGGCTTGCCTAAACATTCCTACTATTAAGTGAAATATTTGTTTTGCAGTGAAATTATCTTTTATAACATCGTCTACTTTAGATACCCCTCCAGTAGAATCAACACCAAAAATCAAAGCCATATTTGATGGTGACTGCAGGAAAGCACCTAGCTTTCTATACTTAGTTGAAACCAAAACATTGAAATATCTAATTAAACCTCCGGTCGTCTAGTGGAGCATCTATGAGATTTCTTCTAGCAAACTCTATGGCCTCTTTTATCGCTACTGGATTATCTTTTTTTATTCTTTCAAGGGCACTACCTGGAGCGATAGGAGAATCAACTAAAAAGTCACTACCAAGCAGTAGGCTAAACTCATCTTCTGCTCCTCCATTTGAGGAAGAAAATGTTTTAAATATATCAGGGTTTGCTTTTGGATTTCTTATTATTCTTATAATAAAATCTGGCAGTGGTGTTTCATCATCAGGATCTAATCCATAGATATCAAAGAATATTTTCTTAATTGGATCCAACGTGTGGAACATGAATCTAAATTGATCCCATATATCATTTGCTTGGGCAAGAGTTCTACCATTTCCAGCTATGACGTGAGTTGTTGCACTGAAGTCTTCATCAAAAAATGATCTAGCTTTTACAGACTCTGGTGAAGCTGGATCATACACTGGGGCAAAACGGGCCCTACCGCTTGCTGAGTTTTCATCTCCTGTTTCTTTTAGTTCAGTATCTAAGATTTCATACAAGGCGTCTCTGCTTAGGCTATCCCAATCAGAATTCATAACATAATTAAAATATCCGTTTGCTCCGTTATCTGCTCCAGGTAATACGTTACCCCCTCTCGCTGCTGCCTCAGCAAAGTATCCGGCATCGAGAAGAGTAATTCCTCTAATTGGTATATATTCTCTGAATTGAGTATTTAGAGCTGTTGGTCTTTCATTTAGTAGTTCTAATTGTTCTTCTATTCTATCGGCTGTTACGCCCGTAACGCCCAATTGTGCCATTTTAGATCTAGCTGTTGCGTCTTCTACTGCAAGAATTCCATCAGCATTTTGGTTACTGAATTTTCCAAAACCTATAAAGTAATCATTTTCGGCGTTGTTATTTCCAGAACCAGAATATTTAAAATTATTTACTGGATTATATATTGTTGTAACAACGCCAACTGGAATTGAGTCATCAACAAATGTAAAATAACAATCTCTTGGCATTGGCACTGGAGCCAATCCAGCTTGTGCCAATGCAGACGCGCTTGCGCTAGCTCTGTTTTCGTCAAAACCTTTATCGTCTTTTTCTCTCTTGAAGAAGTATTTTTCACTGTTAGTAAGGTGCATGACGCCAAGGTAGTACGCTGCATCTGGAGAAACAACAGCTGCCAAATCAACTTCTTTTGCTATAGCGGATCTTGGGCTAACTACCCATTCTTCGCTCCAATCATTTTCTTCATTGGTAGAATATATTAAATCAGCTTTATCGGTCCCCCATAAAAAATAAGCTGGCTTACAAACAACAGCAGTTTGAGTTATTGGGCTATAGATTAAAATTTTTCTATTTTTATAATCGTTTGGTTTTCCATAAAACTCGTCTTCATTTCTATCTGAAAAATATTTTTCTCTAAAAGTTTTAAATATTTCATCATCTCTATCAGTTGAAATTTCATATGGCCATCTCATTGCAATATAGAATTGTTCATCTTCTGCTGTTTTTGGAGAGCCCCAATCTTTGTAGCTAAATGGACTGTCCGCATTTATTCTATTTTGAGTAATATATTCATACTCCCATGAACCTTCGGTTGTTTTAATTCTTGTTTCATTTACAAGAGACGGAAGTGGCATTCTTATTATTCGTTTAGCGTTGCTCGCCGAAGAAGAAGACTCTATGTTAAAGATAAAGTTTTCATCTCCAAAAGTTGTAAATGGATCTACCTGAGAAGTAAATGAAGTCGAAGTTAAGTTTATTGTAATGGAATCTTCTGATGAATCAGAATTTTCAACTACACTAGATCCACCCAGCAAAGATGCTTCGGTATCTATTAGATTTGCATAGAGACTATCGCGGTTAAATTTCTCAAGGTCTTTATCACCATCATGAACAGTCCCTTTTCCTTCCCCGGTTCTGTTGTTGCTAAGCGCATAAAACGCATAGTCTATTTGAATTGCACCAGCTACTCTATCTGTAAAGAATGGGAAAGAGAACCTCAAGGGCATTTGGGGTATTTCTTTGTGTAGTGTTTTCATGTTGGCAATATCGACTTGATCGCTCTTGCCTGTTTGATCTATTGGTAAGTGATACCCTACTGTTACATATCCTTTATTTTTTGGTATTTCTGAAAGAATTTTTTTGTTTGCTTGATCGTAATACTTCAATCTTCTTTGGTCGGTTATATTTATAACTTTTCCTCTTAAAATACCAGAAGGCGCATAGATATCAGCAGATTGATTTTGTTGTTTGATAATATTTTCCAAACTTATAGCAGGACTATTTGCAGATCTTAATGCTTCGTAATCAGCTGTTGGGTTTGAAGACTTATTAATCTTTGTTAACAAATCCAATAATTCAGAGTCAGGTTGCCTATAGGATGGTCTCTTAAGACCTAGTTCAATAGCTTTTGTCTCTGATGGAAAACCTGTTGTAATTGGCACGACTCCAGATGTATATAGCCAGTGTGGTTTTCCATAAAATACGGTAGACCTATCTTCAAATGGTCTTACTGCAACTATATAATTTGGTAGTAATCTTGCACACATTTGGAAAAGTTCCCAAACCGATTTCATATATGTTTGAGCCCTAAAAGAAACTTCATCAAAACCCGGCATGTCGTCATCAAGATCGCTTACAAGCCCAAATGTTTTCCAAATATTTACCCCCCCTCTACCAGACAAAGAACCAAGCAAACCTGCACCACCTGCAGCAAAAGCTGTAGCTCCAATAACAGGAAGCGCAATACCGCCTGTTCCAACGGCAAGAGCTGTTCCGGCAGCCAGTAAAGAAGTACTAAGTATTCCAGCTGTAAGTCCTCCACTTTGTTTTATTTCATTACCTTCAGTTTGCTTTTCTAAAACTGCTGCTGCAGTTGGACTTCCGGAATCATATCTTTGCAGTAGTTCATTCCAAGAAGAATCAGTTAATCTATTGAGATATTCTAATCTTGGATTAGGCACGTCTTCTGGCGTTAGAGACGCTGCGTTTGTCCATCCGTCTCCAAGATCTCCACCCATAAATTGAGCGACTCCAGTACCATTTCCTGGGTATATGTTTCTCTTAAATAATTCAAGATCTCTTTGATTGTTAAAGTTAGACCATAGCGTTCTCATTATTCCAAGTGTTGGAATTCTTGCTTCTATTCCGAAATTTGGTAATCCTAGTCCGGTTCCATTGGAGTTATCACCCAAAGGATTAAGAACGTTTAATACTGTTCCTGCGCCGCCGGTAACGCCTGATCCTTGACCAACTGCAAGAAGTGCGTCTGACATAGCGTTTCTTATCCCAGCGTTTTTGTTAAACTCTATTTCATTTAATGGTTCATAAAGTATATGCCCAAAGTGTTTAATTCCAAATTTATTTTCAGAAAAAACTGTTCCTCTTGTTGCGTGAGCAAATGCTTCTCTAAACCTAGAAGTTCCCATTGAAAGCAATCTAACCATTAGGTCTCTTGGCTCAGAAAGATAAAGGCCGGTGTTTAACCCTCCGTCGATATGACCGCTGTCTCCTTTTTTGTCAACAGAATTAACTATTGGACTCAATTCTATTGCATCAGACTGACAGGTTACTGTAACTATTTCTCCTAATTCAACTTCGGTTATAACTCCATTAAATAATGTTTGAAGAGAATTTGGATTAGAACCGTATCCACCTCTTAGGTGAACTCTAACTCCTGGTTTTAATCTTATATTTTCTATGTCTACTACATATTGACTTTCCATATGTCCTAACATATTTCTTGCATTATTTAATGTTCTATCTATCACCGCTTCCATTCCATCTGTTAAAGACAACTTATCTACTCCGGGTTTGGAATCTGTTTCTCCGGTTCCAGAAAATATTGTTGTTGCTTCTTTTGTAGAAAGTTTAGCGTACATATTTGAACATCTAAACACAAGAGTATCGCCTAGTATATCTTCAGACGAAACTATAGAAAAATCTATTATTGATTGTAATCCATAAAAATTATCAAATAATTTAGTCCCTGCAAAATCTCTCTCTGAGATTAACCACAACATATATGTTGGAAATGCTCTTAACATTCTTCCTGAGACGTCTCGATATTGGGTATCAACCATCATTTTTTCCCAATGCTTTGTTAAGCTCTTTCCATCTCCACCTTTAGACATTGATTGTGGTTTTCCGTCATCTCCAGCGGAATATGCGTACTGATATTTATCTAATGAAACCACTCCAGGAACTCCTGTCATATTTTTATTCTCTGGAAGCTTTGTTCCAGTATCTGGAGTTTGGGTATCTGTGATGCCTATATACTTAACCGAGGCGTCCTTGCTAACTGTATTGTCGTCAATTGTTAGATAGAATCTTCCGTTTGATTTATCAATATAACCAAATTGATAACCATCTGCTGTGTGCATCATGGATGGTATTTTTGTATCAGCTGGATTTTCTACAGCTGGAAAAGTGTGAATTATCGCATGTGCGTCGAGATCGTCTGGATTAAAACTAATATAATTATCCTTATTATATTTATCGCCTTCTCCAGCAATTGCTGCATTGAGAGTCTTTTTTGCTTCTGGATCTCTAGAAGAAATTTCTCCAACTTTTAATTCACCAGACATTAATTTCCAGGCGTTGTCTGCTGATCCCTGCTGCCACGTATTGTCTGTAAATACAAACTCACTATCATCTAATGATTCTACATAGTTTAATAAAAACTTTTTATGTTCGGCGTCATTATCGTTTTCTAAAGCTTCAGTTATATAGGAGGCAGCTTGAGACGCATCGATGCCTAGTGTGTTTTTTACGTAAGCCCTAAGGCCATCTATATCATTATTTTTTATGTACTCTTTGAAAAGATTTACTATAGTAGAATTTTTATATGTCATTGCTCCATATGGAGTTACCGTATTAACAGTTCCTTCTGGGTTTATATCTGAAATATTTAACCTAGAGAGCTTTCCTTCGTTCTCGCTTATGTTTTTAATAACATCTCTGTCCAGCATGTCGAAGCTTCTAAAGTAAAAATCTGGATCAAGCGATCCAACTACTTCTCCGTCTTTATTTCTAATTTCTAACGGAAAATCTGGATACGCGTTGAACGCACCCCATAGTTGTTTTATTCTTAAAAAAGGATTCTTTTTTGTTGCAAATTCTTCAATTAATTTTCTTTGCTGTTCTGATGATAGCTTTTCTCTCTTTTGCTGGAAGATATCAAAATCAACCATTCTCAAAGTAACATCATAAACATGTGGATAATTTGGTATTGTAGAAACATTAAAAGAAAGAGGTAAAACATATTTTATTCCAGACAAAGCTGTAATAATATTTTTTATTCCAAGAAAACCTAGAACACCAGCAGCGTGTTCTAATCTAGCTAATCCATTTATATGTTCAAATATTTTTCTTATTTTAATGAGTTCTTTTTCTCCAAATACTCTCATTGAAATATTTATATAACTATCTCCACCGCCAACATGTTGATAAGACGGTTCATCTTGCATTTGGAGTTGCAGTGGTATTATATTGTTACTCATTGATACAGATACATCAGTTACAATAGCTAGAGCAGGATCGAGATCTACTCTTATCATGGGAACTTCCCATTCTCTTAATTGAAAACTGCCTGCCCTTTCTCTGGCTGCTTCCATTAAGTCTCTAATTGGTCCTGCTCTAAAAAATCTTTCATATACTAAAGCATTATATGCAACTGCATACTGGTCTTTTATTATTTTTCTTTGCTCTTCAATCCAATTGGCGTTGTCTTGTTCTCCGGCATTTATTGCTCTTTTTTGGGTATACTCATCAACCATAAAGTCTAAATAAGACTCAGTATTAACTGCTTTGCCTTTTAGGTATGATTTTATTTGAGATAAAGTTTCGTTTTCAAAAACTATTGAACCAAAGACATATCTTTCAATATCTTCATAGGAATTTGAAGTATCATTAAAATCTTTTAGATAATTTTTTCTACCAGAATCAAGTTGTGGATTTTGTTTTATAAAAGTTGTTATTATAAAAGAGTAAGCTTTTTGTTGAAAGTCTCTTGAATTTCTTCCTGCTGTCAATATATCTATGCTATCAAGAACCTTTTGTCTTACTGTAAATTCAACTATGTTTCCAACGGATGTATTTATTACACTATCTAAGCTTCTATGATAAGCGGAAGACTCATTGATATCAATTCCAAAATTTGCTAAAAGCTGATTCCAAAAACCTCTTGTTGTGTCTGTTAAATTTCTTTCTTCTTGCGATCTAAATCCAGATATATCTGGAGTAAATATTTTTGTTTGAGTTTCCGCTGGCATATAGAAGGTTATGTTGCTTCCATTTATCCATTCTCTTACAACGTTAGTTGTAAATTTTTCATTTTTATAACCCAAAAGCGCATCATTAACTATTGCAGAAGTCGACACTCCAGCTTGCGCAGACAACCTATCTGCGTAGGCTTGCATTCCCCTTAAATCATTATCTGCAACATCCCCACTTCTGTTTGTGTCTAACATTGCTTTTGCTATGTCGTCAGAATTTTCTCCCTCTTTTCCAAACATTAAAAATTCTTCGTTAATATAGTTATGCAGTGCCCCTGCAGCTTTGCCCATGTACTGTCTAAATTTACCCCAATGTACTGCTTGATTAAAATCATTAATCATTGGTAAGAATGGTTTATGGTTAAAGTTATATAACTCCAAAGAAACAACTAATGTAAATGGAAAATTTGGAACAGTTGATATAGACATCGCATGAAGTGCGACTCCAGTTATTCCATGAACAGAATTTAAATAATGATTTTTTATTGGCAGGAATGGCGCATACTTAAACGCTGCAACAAGTCCTCTTAGCGAAGAAAGGAACTTATCTATTTTTTGCTCACTGTCTCCATTGCCGCTAAAGTCTATTGTAAAGTTATCTTTAAGAACAATTTTAGATGCGTCCTCTATTGATATACCCCAAATTTCTTCATAGTTTGGAAAAAACAATTGAAGATTAATTGTTGTATGCTTATAGCCTGCGTTAAACTTTGGACCATTTTTTTGTCTTAGTGCGCCTTCACCAAAAGAGCTAACTTTAAATTGAGTTTGAACATCTATGCTAATTGGTGGAACATAAAAATTAGCAGCGCCAAGTCTTAAATGAAATATGTCTGGAGAAACAGGAGGTATATTTTGCCTAAATGGAAACTCTCCTAAAGCTTTTTCAATTCTTTGTGCGGTATTAATTAATTCCCATGCACCAGTAAAAACGTTTTCACCTTTTCTTTGACCCAATGCGGTCATCAAGTCATCTAAGATGGCTTGAGGGTCATTTAATCTATCTTCTGATCCCCCACCTGTTCCATCACCAGAGTAATCTGCAGAAACGGCTAAAGCGGTAAAAAAGAAATTAATTAATTCTGGGAAATATCTATAGGCAGTTGCGAGAGTTATTGGATCTCTAGAAAGTTGAGTCAAAGACATTGCTAATCTTTGCAACCAACCTGTATCCCTAACTCCGTCAAGAACTTCAGCGGCTCCGGCACTTCCTTTAATCCTATCCAATCCAGATAATCTAGCTCTACCATATGCCCTTAGGGCATCAATGCTTGCTACTAGATCAAACAATCCATATGATTCAATCTTGCGGAACAAATCAATTTGATAACCATCATTTAAATCTAATATATCTAACGTTGGTAGTATTATTCTCGTAAAAGCTTTTTTATTCTGTTCTGTAATCAAAACAGAATATAGATCTCCTGGATTATTTTTTCTTACTAATCTTTCATAGTATTCATTTGAGTACGCATAGGATCCGATCCGCGTAATCATGACCAAATATTACTGCTCCTCTTGCAACAAGTTTTTGAAGTACTGCGTTTCTTTCTAAGAAATTTTCTAATTCTTGTTCTTGCTCAGTTGAAACTGGTTCTGGAGCTTGTGTGCTAGGAGATGATGAATTAATATCAAAATTTTTAACTCTATTTATTATAGACTGAGCATATACCGTCATTGATTCTAGGTATGAAAAACATCCAGGTTTTCCAAAATCTGGATTAAATGATGGATCCTCCAATGTTGGAATTTTTTCGCTTCCGTTATAAAACCATCTTATCCAAGCATTTGCGTATACCTTATCGTTTAATTCAAATCCAGAATCCGGTATTTTGCTATCAAAGTTTTTTAAAATTTTTATTATATATTCATTTGATACATCATAACCCCTTGGGTTATCTTGCGCTTTTATTGCGCGTAGGGCAAAATTAAACCAATATGGATCTTCAAAGTCAGCTGGTAATATAAATCTACCAACTGGTATATTAACATCATTCCAAACACCAACGGTTCCCTTTGGAGATGCCAAAAGAATGGGCTGCAGTCTTGCAATTGCGGCGTTTTTTTGAACATTATTTGAGTTTGCTTCTTGAACTACAATTGTATATTCTTCTTCAAAATCTTTTATATGTTGTTGACTTGTAAATTTTTCTTTAATATAGTCAAAAACTGCTTGATTCATTGTTTGAGTAGCCATGTGCTAACCAAGCATCCTTTCGACTTTTCTCATAGAAGCCAACCTTTGACTTGAAGAATCTTTTTTAAACTGTTTTGAGTAGTTACTCATTATAACAGAATTTGATTGATTATTAAAATTTAATTTACCTAACGAACTTGCTTTTGTTATATTTGTTAAATTTTTTGTTCTAGTATTTTTTGAATATCTAGCTTGTTGATTTCTTGGATTGTCATATCCGGATCCAGTAGCTTGAATGTACGCAGGGGCACTTCGCATGTAACCTTCAAATGAACCTTTCATTTGATCAGACGGCACCTGAGCTACTGGAGGAGTGCTTGGCTGCCTAGTATTATCCAATGTTTCAGATTGCATTGAACCGTGTTGAAGATTTCTTGGATCCAATTTCAACTTTTTTACCAACAGAAATAGAACCCATTGCGGATTTAGTTTTATCTGCGTTTGCGGCTGAAACTAAATTTGCGTTTGACTTAGCTATGGCAGACGAACCAGTTGGCATTTTTTCTGGCATTTTTATCCTTAACAATCTTTATTTTAATTAAAAGATCCAGCAATGTCGTTATACGAATTACGACCTAATTCGGGCAAGCTATTATGCATAGTACCGTTTACTTGCGAATTAGTTAGTAATCCGAGCTCTAGACATAAATTCTTCTAGCTTTTCTTGATCTTCATTTATAGAAATATTATAGGATACTCCGCCATCAGAAGATGCTATTGGGGCATCGCTTATCATCATTGGATTAGATGGAATTCTTTCGTATGGATTTCCACCTGGCAGTAGCGGTGGACCAGATAAAGCTTCTTGAGAGTGATCTTTTTTATTAATTTTTGCGTAGGCGGTTAAACCAACTGCAACAGCTGCAGCTGCTAAAAATTTATTTTTATGCTTTACTACGCCTTGATATAATTCTTGAAAATCACCTCTTTTTATAAAATCTTGTATTCTTGTATATTTAGCTGCATTTGGTGGCGTAGTTGGTGCCGCAGAACCAACTCCCATATCTATAGCTCTTTGTATGTCTGCTGCGGTTATTTCGTCAGGCACGTATTGTGCAACTATTCTATCTATAGCTTCATCAAAGGATGATAAAACTTTGTCGTCTGTTACTCCAGCTAAAGATGGAGTACCAGTTGCTCCTTTACCCTGAAAATAACTAGCAATAACTTTAAACTCATCTTGCTCTAAAGAACCCCTTAAGGATATTCTTTGTTTTATTAATTTTAATGTTAAGAGTCTTTCATTAACTTCATTAGCTATTTCAGCCATTCTTTCATTTATTTGTGTTTGAGTAGCCAAACTATCAAGAGGCTGTTTTGATGCAGAAATTCTTTTTGTTATTAATGCTTCGGCAACCCCTTCATCTGAAGAGTTAACCAATCTAAACTCTTCTAAAAATTGTGAATCAATTTTTTGTGGTAAAAAATTTGAATTAATTTTTTCTGGTAATTCTCCTGCTGAAATCATATTGTCTATCAATGTATCAATTTCAGCTTTGTTAGCTAACGTAGGTATATCTGTTAGAGCCCCAGTTTCTAAATTTGTTGCTTGTCCTCTTTCAACTTTAAGAACTTGACCTAAAATTCCTCTATCAAAAACATCTACTGATTCTAAATTAAGAGGATTATTATCATTGTCTAATAGACCTTCGCTTAGTGTTCTAAGTAGTTTTTCTATTGCTTCTACATGACCTTGGACTCCTTTAGTAGCACCTTCTTCCATTGTTAAATGTGCATAGTTTGATAACTGACTAAGAGTAATTGATGCTGCGGCGCCGGGGACTTCAATAACGATATCGTCACCAT
>Ga0129336_10000182_pt1 | contig 33296 bp, 48 predicted proteins | sample CPB6_02_DNA_FD_96878 | JGI IMG/M metagenome (GOLD analysis project Ga0129336, IMG submission 96878) | Freshwater to marine salinity gradient microbial communities from Chesapeake Bay, USA - CPBay_Sum_0.6_0.2_DNA | ecosystem: Environmental > Aquatic > Marine > Coastal | place: USA: Chesapeake...
TACCGTCGATACGCGGACATCTGGAAACACCTTTATCACAGCGCTGACAATAGACGACGCGCAGAACGCGACGTTTGCTGGCTCCATCGCCATCGGCAACACGGTGAACACCGTCAGCCCGACAAGCCCGAATCGCACCATCACAATGGTGATCGGCGGCACGACCTACTATATCCACGCCAAGACCACGAACGACTAATCTTCACCCATGCAAACCGCCATCTCGCCCGTGCAGGTGTACCCTGCCACCGCCAACACGCTCTACCTGCGCAGCATCGGTTTAGGCCCGCCGCCCTCCTACTACTACGAGTTGCAGGATGTGCAGGTGGTCGAGAAGACCCGCGAAGTCGCCAATCCCGCCTACGTTCCCGCCGTTACTGATGGCTTGGGCAGCGGAGCAATCCTTCAGCCCGCGCAGGGCGAGCCCACCGTCACGGAGACGTATGAGGAGACGACTGTTGTTGTGCTCAAAAACGGCAACGTGAACATGACGCAGGAGCAATGGGATGGCTGGTCTGAAACCGTCAATGACGACGAGTACCAGCTTGATTCCATCTCGGCCAATCTTGGGCTAACCCGTGCGTGAGCAGCTAAAAGCTGCCTTCACCAAGTTCCCATTCTGCCTAGCCACCTACGTTTGCCTGATAGGCGCGGGGTGGCTTTTGGCTTTCGGATGGAAGCCTGTTGAGGACAACCCTCCCGTCTATGTCAGGGAGGTGGAGGTAAGGGCTGGGGAGAGGGCTTGGCAGGTGAGCCATACGGGAAGTATGAAGCCCTTCCTTCAGGGAGGGGAGTATGTCGTTACGGTGGCTAATTACGACGCCATTAGGCTTGGCCAAATCTTGGTCTATCACGCTCCCTACAACAAGAGCCCCATAGTGCATAGAGCTGTCCAGAAGGACAAAGATGGGTGGATAATGTCAGGCGACGCCAATAGGCACACGGAGTCTTGGTTTCGCGTAACTAAGGAAAACTACTTAGGAACTGTGGTGGCCGTCTACAGGCTTGACAAAACCAAAGCTAATTAGACCAATAAGGCGATGACTACTGAACAAGCCCTCAATAACCTATATGCCGCGAGCCGCCGTGCTCCTCTAACTGCTGAAGAGCACGAAATCCTCAGAAAGTCCGCAGAATTGCTTTTAGAGGCAATTAAGCCGAAGGATGAGGGGAAGGTCGCGGAGTTTCCCAAAACGCCTTAAAACGCAAGGAATGGCCGTTTAAAGGGCATTCCTGTAACGCCCAATAAGGTGTTATTTATCGGACGTAAACGCCCTTAGCGACCAATCTATTAGACGTTATGGACCTATCCACCCTTCTCGCAGGACCGATAGGGTCCATTTTAGGACTAGGGGGAGCCATCTTCCAGAAGTGGCTCTCCATGAAGGAGGCTAGGGAGAAGCATCAGATGAAGCTGGAGGAGCTAAAGTTGGCCTCCCAGATTGACCTCCAGAAGGCAGACATAGCCCTCAGATCGACGATTGAGGAGGGCAACGCCCAAACATTCGGGAAGGCCATAGACGCCCAAGCTGGGCTTAAGGCCAATTCGGGATGGGCTTCCGACGTTCTAGCCCTGTTCCGTCCCGGCCTCACTCTGGCCCTTTGGGTGAGCTCAATGATTCTCGCGGTGTGGTATCGTGATAGCAATCCAGAGCTTATGAGTTTCATCATCACCTCCACCTTCGGGATGTTCTCCATCTCAGTTGGCTATTGGTTCGGGGTGCGTACCGAGCAGAAGATGGCAATTAGGAGCGTCAAATGAACGTCCCACGCCAAGTAGGTAGTGATGTCCTAGCAATGGTGAGTGCCACCAGTAGCATTGCCGCTTGGCAGGAGCAGATTGATTGGGGTCTCCGCATCCTAGCCTCCCTCTTAGCCATTGCAGCCGGTGTCTATTCCATTGTGGTACGCTATCGGAGAGCTAAGCGATGAATCGGAAGAGCAAAGCCGATATGCCCTGCAACCAGCCGATGAAAAGCTGGAGGCCGGGGAAGAAGAAAGTGGTGAAAGCCTGTGCGAATGGGCAGGAGAGGATTGTCCATTTCGGTGATAGTTCCATGCAGGACTACACCCAGCACAGGAGCAAGAAGCGTAGGGAGTCCTATTGCGCTAGGTCTGGTGGCATCAAGGGCGGGGAAGGAAAGCTGTCCGCCAACTACTGGGCTCGTAAGGTATTATGGTCCTGTTAGGACGCCTCCCCTAGCGGGGAGGTGGAGGGGGAATCAATTTTCTGTCAACACCAAACTTATGAGCAAATCAGGCGAACGCTACAAGTCCAAGAAGCAGATGGCTCGTCACGAAATGGGCGAGGGCAAGAAGGAGGCCATGATGGAATATGGCTCCATGAAGACCAAGAACCACGGCACCAGCCGTAAGAAGTGCTCCTAAGATGCCTCTCACCAAAAAAGGTAAGAAGATTATGTCCGCCATGCAGAAGGAGTATGGCAAGGAGCGCGGACAACGTGTGTTTTACGCCTCTGCCAACGCCGGAAAGATCAAGGGCGTAGAGGGGCGCAAGAAGCGGTAGTGATAGGATAGGCGTATGCCTGTCCTTTCAACAGTTGGCGCGGCGAGCCTCCGCGCATTTGGGGCTTTCAGACCTACTTCAGCGGCTCCCTTCATCGTAGCTACGGGAGGGACGGTGTATGTCGATCCGACTAACGCCGATTACAAGATTCACCAGTTTACGTCTGACGGTACGTTTGCGATTAGTTCTAGTCCCGTATCTGCCACTATTCAGTTGATGATGGTGGGTGGAGGCGGTGGAGGATTGTACGGTGGTGGTGGTGCGGGCGGGTATATCTATCGGTCGGCCTTTTCTGTTAGTGTTGGCTCCTATTCCGCTGTCATAGGTGCTGGAGGTGGTTTTGGCGTCAACGGTGGAGACACAACATTTGGAGGTCTTACGGCCCTTGGTGGCGGAAGTCCAAACGGTTCAGGTGGTAGCGGAGGTGGAGGTCGTGACGCAGTTGGTGGTGCTGGTTTGCAACCCACCTCTTCTTCTGGAGGATTTGGAAATAAGGGAGGAGATTGGACTTCATTTGGAAACGACGGAGGCGGTGGTGGCGCTGGAAGTGCCGGTGGACTGCCTACTGGTGGAGCAGGGCGCACGGCTGAAATCATCAGCAGCGGTGGAACGTATGCCACATTTGCGGCAGGTGGCTACGGAAACGTATCAAGCACATCTTCCGCCCTTCCTGCCGTGGTAGCCAACTCTGGCAATGGTGGTTGGGGTGGTGGTTACAGCAGCATCAGCTTTGGTTCCGGTCAGGACGGCATCATCCGCATTCGTTACAAATTCCAATAATGGCTCGCTATTCCAGATACGGGGCGATTGACAGCCCGATTGCAACGGATGGTGACACAGCCTTCCTGAAGATGAACAATCGTCTGCGGCCTGACCAGCTTCAGGCAGCGGAAGTGGCCTACTCATCCAACGGGCGGATGGATGTTGATGGAGCTTGGCAAACCCGCAAAGGCATTGACAGTTTTGGTCCTACGCTGGCTGGAAATACGGAGTCGATTCGCCTACTGGCTACCCCCACTTGGAAGCTGTATTCGGGTACGGTGAGCATTAGCTCAGCCAGCCGAAGTAATGCCACGGTGACGGTGAATACTTCCACCAGCCACGGCTATTCATCAGACACGCTGGTTTACATCTCTGGCCTTACAGGAACTGTTAATCCAAATGGCAATCGCCTCATTACGGTTGTCAATGCCACCCAATTCACGTTTAGCATTACAGGGGCTACTGGAACCGAAACCTACTCTGGTGCTGGAACTAGTCAGCCAGCCCAGCTTTCCGCTGCATCCGTAACGGGCGTCTTTGGATCGTGCCTTTTCAGCAATCCGAATACGGCCAACGACAACTACATCATTCTGGCCACCAACCTGAATGTTCAGGCCATCAAGTTGTCTACTGGTGTAGCCACCACCCTCACCTACCCGACAGGGGTTACGATTGCATCCACCGTCGAGCTCCTGCACGCTTTTGACAAGGTGTTCATCTTCAGGAATGGGCAGCAAGCCCTGCAATGGGACGGCGATTTTAACGGGTCGTTGGCTTTCACCTTGGTTCAAGGAGGAGCGTATGCTGCCTCAACGTACATAGACAACTCAAACAACACGGTTGTTCTTGATGGAGTTGCAACTGTTACCACTCCTTCAAGTCACGGCCTATCTGTTGGCGACCAAATTTACGTCGTTGATAAGGGTGCTGGGTCATTAATTGAGGATGGAGATGGCTACACCATTGCCAGCGTTACAACTTCGCCTTCACACACGTTTACGTTCTACACCCAGACGCCCGACGACGCCACCCATAAGGCGGTTTATTCCGTTAGGCAGAGCCAAAGCCTTGGTTTGATGCATATGCCAGCCCCAGCTTGGGGTGTTCAGCATCAACGCCGTTTGTGGCTCCCGTATGTTTACGAACCGGGTGGGACATCGGGTAGCCCCACCTACACGAATAGGAAGATTTTGGATGAGGTGGTTGCTTCCGACATTCTGGACAGCGACACCTACGACAAGATTCAGTCGCAATACCGCATTAGCGCGGGTACGGCTGACAGCTTGGTGGGAGTGGAGCCGTTTGCCGAGGACAACCTGCTTGTCTTCATGCGGCACTCCATCCACCTCATCAAGGGCATATCAGGAAGCCTACTGGACACATCAGTCAATCTAATCACCAAAGAGGTGGGATGTGTGGCCCGCAAGTCCATCGTCCAGATTGGCAATCAGGTGTTGTTCCTCTCGGACAATGGTGTCTACGCCGCAGCCTTCGGCGACCTTTACAACCTACGCGGAGCGGGCGTCCCGCTGTCCGAGCCTATCAACCCCCTGATTGGGCGTATCAACCGTAATTACGCCCAGAACGCCGTAGCGGCCTATTACAACAATCGCTACTATCTGGCTGTTCCGTTGGACAATTCAACGGTGAACAACACCCTGTTGGTGTACAACTTCCTCAATCAGGGATGGGAGTCCATCGACACCACGGGTCAGAACGCTTGGGAGATTAACCAGCTAATTGTCGGGGATACGGGAGGGTTGTCCAAGCTCTACGTTGTGGGCAGCTTGGGAGCCATCCACATCATTGATGGGCGTGAGGACAACAAGGACAACCTCACGCTGTATGCGGGCATAGGGGCTCAAGCCTACCCCATAAGCTCCTACGCCACCACCCGTCAGTATACGATGGGAACTCTAGACCGTAAGAAGTTCTCGTCTTACGAGCTTCATGTGGAATCTTCCGCAAGTCAGGCTTCCAATGCCTCCATTGCCGTGGAAACGGAGAATCTGGACTCCACGGAGGCCCTTACAACCATCTACGAACTGCTAGGAAACGCCAATCTGAGTGTGGCTGAAGATGCCTCCCTGCGTGGTAGGATTGGTAATAAGCGGGGCTATGGGGCTCAGCTCACCTTCACGCCAACCTCTGGAAGACCCAAACTACGGGCCGTAACGCTAAATGCGGCCATCACCAATCTCGGAATAACCCAAGCCACCTAACATGGCCATTCTAGCTACAGGCAACACCTTCAATACGGGTGACAGCGTTACAGCCACCATGCTGAACAACTCTGTCAATAATGCGACGTTTGCCAGCGGGGCCGTGGACGGGGTGACCACCCAGCTTTCTGGCGGGGCTGTCATTGTGAAAGATGGTGGAATCACTACGGCCAAGTTGAGCACGGGAGGACCCACTTGGACCTCTGGAGGTGCTCTTACAGCTGGTTCCATTCAAAATACTCCGATTGGTAGCACTTCTCCTGCTGCTGGGTACTTCACCTACTTGTCTTCGTCCAGCTATATGTCAATGCGCGGAGCCATTGAAAGGGCTTCGATTGACACTACCGCCCTAACCGGCACCTTCAACTTCAACTGGACAACGTCTGCCGTTCGTTACTTCACCACCAACGCATCGGCCAACTGGACCCTGAATGTGCGGGCGTCGTCCACGGTGACGTTGAACGACACGATGTCGGATGGAGAGTCCATCAGCTTCACCACACTCTGCACGCAAGGCAGCACGGCCTACTATCAGTCGGCCATGCAGATTGATGGCAATGCTGTCACTCCAAAGTGGGCTGGTGGTACGGCTCCTACGGCTGGCAATGCCAACAGCATTGACGTTTACACCTTTACCATTGTAAAGACGGCGAATGCCACCTTCACCGTCCTCGCCTCACAGACAAAGTTTGCCTAAGGCTGTAGATGTCGCTCTGGCTCTTTACGGGCCAGAGTTTTCTAGGATTCATGGCCATTACACGCTGAATGGCTTCTGTTACTCACAACCAGATGTAATGGTGTTGTTCAGGCCAGCTAATAGGGTTAGGCTTGATGAGTGGAATCCTAAAGATGCTGATTGTTGGTGGGTGGAACTGGCTATTGGCCCTGAAGCACCGTCCATCTTTGCTAGAATCGTCCCGTGGTCACTACCTTACGTTGGCTGGCAACGCGGGTTGAGAAATGACCTAAGCCCACGATTCTTCCCATTTTCAAAAGCCAAAGCACTACATGAGCTTCTCAACCAAGGTAGCCGCACCTCCCCCTGCTCCAGCCCCGGTTAATGCAGGAGAGTCTGCCAGCGAGTTTATTCGGCAGATGGCGAGTCCTGAGTTTCAGAACTTGCTGCTGAGTGCTGAGTCCACCTATCGCCCCCAATACACGGCTCTCTCCCAGCGTGATTTGCAGAACACCCTGTTGGGTGTAGCCCCGGGTACGGCTGAAGGCTTTTACGGAACGCTTGATTTGGCGGATATGGCGGCTCGTCGTCAGGCCGCTCTCCAGCAGAGTTTGCAGACACAGGCCACGGAGTTTGGTTTGGCCCAGCTTGGGGCCTATGCTCCTCAAGCCCGTGAAGCCTATCTAGCGGCCAATCCTGAAATGGCTGCTGCGCTTGGTCAGGCTGCTCAGCTTGGCGGGCGTCAGATGAGTGGCTATTTGAATGAGATGGGTAGGCTTGCCATGCAGGCTCCTCAGGCTCAGGCCATCAGCCCTGAGCGGGTGGCGGCGGCGCAAGGGTTCACTCCCCAGCAGGTGGCAGCTCAGCAAGTTCAGCTTGGTGGCACTCTTACACCTGAGCGTGTGGCTGCTGAGCGCATAGCGGCTGAACGGGTGGCTGCGGGTCAAGTAGCTGCGGAGCGGGTTGGGGCTGGAGCCCTTGGTCAGTCGCTTTACCAGCAAGCCCTTCAGGCACAGCAAATGTCGCCTGTCAGTCAGGCGCTTCAGGCTCAGGCTATGGCGCGGGCTCAACGCCCGGGTCAGCTTACGGCTGAGGAGATTCGTGCCGCCACGCAGGGTGCGCGTGAGATGGCGGCTGGCACGGGTCGTCTGGAGAGCGCGGCTGGTATTACGGGTGAGGCCCTTGCCCGTGCGGGTGCTGCTCGTCAGCGCACGGCTGAGGACATTGCGATGGCCCAGCAGATCAATCAGCAGCTTCTGGGAGCCCAGCAGATGGGTCAGCAGCTTGCCACGGATGTGCTTCGTGCCGACATTGCCCGTCAACAAGCCAATGTGGCCACGGCTCTTCAGGCTGGTCAGTTTAATGTTGGTACGGGATTGGAAGCTGCGCGAGCCAATCAGCAAGCCATGCTTGAGGCTGCTCGTCTCAATCAAGCAACTGGTCTTCAGGCTGCGCTGGCCAATCAGGCCGCGGGTATGCAGGCTGGCCAGTTCAACATTACGAACGCACAGGATGTGCAGCGGATGAACCAAGCCGCCAATCTTCAGGCGGCTTTGGCCAATCAGCAGGCTGGAATGCAGTCGTATCAGTTTGGGGCTGGCCAGAATCTGGCTGCTCAGGAGCTTAATGCCCGTCTTGGGCTGTCTGCTGCGGAGGCCAATCGTGCGTTTCAAGCCCAGCAGCAAGCCCAGCAGTTTGCCAATCTTGGTGCTACGCTTGGTGCGGAGCAGAGTATGCTTGGGGCTGATCGGGCTTACGCCCTCCAGCAAGCCCAGCAGCAAGCTGGCGTTACGGCTGCAAGTCTTGGTCTTATTGGCTTTGGTCAAGCCCCCACAGCTATGGGCTATGGAGCCCAGCAGCAGGGCATTAGCGCGGGTCAGATGCAAATGGGTCCGCAGCTATTTGATCCGTCCGCTGGCATCAATCTGGGCCTCCAGAATGCGGCCAACTTGGCCAACTATCAGGCTTCCACCTACGGAGCCCGTGCTGGCGCTCAGGGCCAGATTGCTGGCGCTACGATTGGGGCGGTGGGTAACATCCTTGGCTCGTTTGCTGGCAATCCTTCGCTCAAGATACCGTGCTGGGTTGCCCGTGAGGTGTACGGTGTGAACAATCCGAAATGGCTGATGTTCCGCGAGTGGCTGTTCAAGTCGGCCCCCAAGTGGTTCCGCAACCTTTACATCAAGCATGGCGAGCGGTTTGCCAGCTTCATTAGCAACAAGCCCAAGCTGAAGGGACTCATCCGTTCTTGGATGGATGCCCGCATCAACACCCAATTCGCATAACATGGCCATCATCGGACAAGGCGTTCAGGCTGGTTTGGGACGGGTGGACTACACCCCCTATCTTCAGGGGGCGATGGCTGGTGCTCAGGGCGTTGCCCAAGGCATTGCCGGTGTTGGTCAGGCTGTTTCGCAGGGGGTGAAGGACTACCTCCAGAAGCAGGAGGAAAACCGCAAGAAGAAGGAAGCCACCACATTCTTCACGGGATTCATCAATCAGAACCCCCAGATTGCCAGCTCGCTTGGAATTCCTCTCAATCTCAAGGGAGAGGTGGAGGACCCGGGTATTGTTAAGGCTGTTATTGAAAGTCTTGGTGGGCCAGACAAGGCAATCAGCATTGGAACATCCCTTCAGAAGTTTGAGCAGGACAAGCGCATAATGGAGCTTCAGGCTGACGCCGCCTCGCGTCAGGCCGAGATTGACCGCCTCAACATTGCCGCGTTGCAAGATGCTGCTACGAAGAGGGCTCAAGATGTTAGGAACATTGAGGCGGCAACAAAGGCTTACGGTGCTGTTCCCCAGACGGTTGGCGGGGTAGTGCGCGAGTTGGCTCCCTCCTACTCTGCTCCGCAACCGAGGCTACAGGACTTCCTCTATTCTTCCGGGGCGGCAACACCTCCGGTTGTACCCGTCAGGAAGCTGCCCAAGGAACTGGCGGACTTTGCCCAATACGGCAATGAGGGCTTCATTGTTGGAATTGATCCTAGGACGGTGCAGCGCTTTGTGGGAGATCAATCGCAACGGGCTGTGGCTCTGTCCTCGGAGATTGCCCAGCTCACCCAAGCCCAGCAGTCGGGCACCCTTGGTGGCGTGGCTGGTCGTCGTCTTGCGAAGCGTGCGGACGACCTGAAGAAAGAGTTGGAGGGCGTGACAAAGGAGACGCGCACCACGCTGGCCAAGATAGAGGACTATCAGACCAACAAGCCCGATCTCAAGTTTGCCGTGGAGTCGCTGCCCCCGTCATCCCTCATCAACAGGACGGTGAAGGAGGTTGAGCGTAAGGTGGAGCGTGAGGCCACCACGGACGAGAAGACGGCGGCTTTCATCTCCGCCTACATCAAGAACGACGGTAAGATTACACCTGAATTCATCGACAAGGCCCGCGATGCCTTCAAGACGGAGATGGCTGTGTACGATGCGGGCGATGGCGTCATGGCTGTCCGCGTTGGTAACAGCGCGCAAATCATCGACAGGGGTAAGCCGTTGAGCGCGGCGCAGGTAAAGGAGATGAAGGCCGAGCAGTATCAGAAGCTGCTCAGCGGATTGGCCGAGTCTTCCGAATGGGAATCCCTACCGATTGATTTGAAGAAGACCATCAGCGAGCTGGCTGCTGCCCATGAGAAGGGCCAGAATATGCTGGGCACTAGGATGTCGGGTCAGGAGGCATTCGTGCAACGCCGTCAGGAGCTCCTTGGCGCTGGCAAAGTATCTGCCCCTGCGGCTCCAGCTGGGGCTCGTCCAGCCGCCCGTCCCACGACCACCTCACTAGCCCCGGGTTGGTCCCTAGTGCGCTAATCTTGATGTAAGATTGGGGGATGCAATTCCAATCCCCTTCAGGAAGGGTTTACAACTGGAACAAACCCACGCCTCCCACCGAGCGGGATTGGGAAGAGCTAATTGCGTTTGACAAGGCGCAGGATGCTGCGGCTGAGGGCAAGCAGCTCACTACTAATGAGGTGCAGGGCGCTGCCTCCAGCGATGAGGCCCTGAAGGATACGGTGAGGGGCATCGGCCTTGAGGTGGGCGGCTCCTTGGCGGGTGGTGCGATTGGAACGCTGCTGGCCCCGGGTGTGGGTACGGCGGTGGGAGCCACGGTGGGCGGCTCCGTGGGCAACTTCCTGAAGCAGCTGCTTGAGCAAGGCGAGGGCAAGCGTGAGGAAATCAAGGGCGGGCAAGTGCTGGCGGCTGGCATTCTCTCTGCCCCGGGTGCGGTGTTCTCGCGGGCTGCTTTGCAAGCGGCTAGGGCTGGCAGCACAGCGGCCCTTGGGCAGGCCTTGCAGGCTGGGGCTCAAGTGGCTCCCACGGTGGGGCGCACAGCTGCTATTCGGGCTACACAAGGCGGTATTGCCGCCGCCTTGGCTGGTACGTCTGAAAAGTTGATTGATGAGGGACGCTTGCCAACATGGAAAGAGGCAACAACTGAGGCGGCTATTGGTGGCGCCCTTGGAGGAGCCGCTGGTTTTGTCGAGGGACGTTATGCCCTGAAGGGCGGCTTCATCAACAACCCGATTGGGGCAGCTGCCGCCCGTGGGGCGGCAAGCATTGGTGCCGCCGCCTATGCCTACAATGACGCCGTGGAGAAGGGGAAGCCCAATCCTATTGCGGATGCGGCCATGTTTGGCGCTCTCACGCTTGGCGGCACCTACCTGCCAGCCAAGATAATGCAGATTGAGAAAGACAGGGCTAGGCGCTTGGTGCTCGGGCCCGAGGTTATTGCAGGCAAAGAGACGGTAGTGGCTGCCAATGACTTCCAAAACTGGATCAAGTCTTCGGATGCCTACGCTGCCGATTTGGGTAACTTAATGAACGACTTTGTAAAGAAGTCGGACAACCCTGACGAGATGGCATCGCTTCTTGTGTCGGTGATGGACAAGAAGACGAGCAAGGAAAAGCTGCCGAATGAGCTGAGAATCTATTACGACAAGTGGAAGAGTTTAGTTGGAAAAAATGCTGAGAAGATTTTAGAGCTCTATCCGCATCTCAAGAAGGAGATGGGAAGCATAGTCGAGAGCATCGAGAAGAACAAGGAGGACTACATCAGGACGGCTTACGCTGCTCACGACCCGCGTGCCGAGAGAGGTGTTGACTGGGACAAACCCGGGACTGCGAAGAAGTTTAAGGATGAGTTGATGCGCCGCCTTTCCAAGGACGCCGAGAGGCAGGGCGTCACTACAACGCAGGAAGCTATCTCGGCTAAGGCCGACGCCATCATGGCCCGTATGGCTGGAGATGTTGCCTTCACAGGATCGGGCCAGATTCCCATTAACATTGGCGGTGCCGGTTCCCCCACGTCGGCGCTACAGAAGAAGCACAACCTCAGTCCTGCGGCACGGGAGTGGCTTGGTGAGATAAAGGACCCAGCCACACGCGTTCAGAAGACGTTAAGCGCACAGGCCCGTCTCATCCTTCACCACGAACACGATAAGCAGATCAAGGACATCCTGACCAAGAGCGGCATTGGATCAACCTCCATGAAGGAGGGGTATGTGAAGCTCATCGCTCAGGATCAGCCCACCCTCCACCGCGAGCTTGCAGATATGTATGTGCCCAAAGAGTGGGCGGAGGCTTGGAAGGAGATTTTGGACCCCAATCTCCTAGGCAGCGATCCGCTGGCCAAGGCGTACATGAAGCTCACCACCACATCCAAGGCCTTGAAGACGGTAGGCAATCTTTTTGAGTCCGTTTCCCCTCAGGCTTGGGGCAACGCCGTCGTCGCAGCATCGTCCGGCATGGTAAGCCCGTCCAAGATTATTGCAGGAATAAGGGCTGCGCGTAAAAACATAGCTGGCCCGTTGAAGCTGGGAAGTGCGGAAGAGAAGCTCAACCTGATGGAGGAACTCAAGGAGCTGCGCGGCCTTGGTGTTCTTCAGCCCGGTGCCGAGGTGAAGGAACTTCAGACGTTTATCGGCATGGCGTCCAAGGAGAATGACTTCACCAAGTTGATGGATAAGTTCAGCCAAATCTATTCATCTCCTGACTCGGCTTTCAGATACGCCCTCTACCACCACAATCTTGATGAAGCCAAGTCGTTCCACCTTGGGATGACGGAACCTCAGCTCAAGAAGTATGCAGCCGAGGTGACGAAGAACACGTTCTCAACCTACGAGTACATCCCGAGGCGTCTTCGTCAGGCCTCTGCTGCAACAGCCGCCAACAGCTTTGGCGCGTTTGAGTTTGAGATGGTCCGTACCACCTACAATCAGGTGAAGTATGCCAGCCATTTGCTCAGGCAGGGTCGCCTCAGGATGCAGTCTCCAAACGCAACACAGGCCGACATAGAAGGAGGGAGGGCAATGGTTAAGGCCGGAATGAAAAGAATTCTGTCCCTTGCCAGCGTCGCCTCGTTCACGGCAGGAATTGCCACGCTTGGAAGCAAAATGCTAGGTACAAGCGATCAGGACCAGAAGGATGTCTCGACGCTTATTCCGCAGTTTGACTCCAACAAGGCCAACATCGTTAAGCTGAACAAGGACGGATCGTTCAGCTACACGCCCATCAATTATCTGATGCCATACGCCAACATGGCGGATGCCTTTGTGAAGACGATTCAGGGCGAGAATCCCCTCCCCTACGTCAAGACGATGGTGATGGGCGACGATCTCGGGCCTCTGGTGACGCCCGCCATTGAGGCCATCAACAACACCTACTACAAGACGGACGTTCCCATCACGGAGCCGAGGGACAATGCCGCCCTTGCCATGCGCTTTGTACAGCGGGCGTTCCTGCCTCAGGCCATCACGGGCACCCTCACCCGCACGGAGAAGGCCCTGCGCGAGGAAACCAACAAGCTGGGCACCAAGTATACGCTGGAGGATCAGGGCCTCCGCATCTTGGGCGCACGCCAGAACACGATGGACATTCTGGGCTCGGCCACGGCCCGCATCCGTTCCACCATTGAACCCCTCAACGGGGAGGTGACGGGCTACCGCCGCATCCTGAAGGGTCGCATGGACCCGACCACGGGTGAGCTGCGCGGGGTGGATGAGCCAGCCGTCTATGCCCAGCGGGCACGCAATTACGAGCTGGGGCAGAAGGAGCTGGGCGAACAATACATGGCGCTCAAGCGCCTGTCCGAGCGCACGGGTGCCTTCAACGACACGGACATCATCAATGCCTTCCGTCAGGCGGGCGTTCCCAATCGCCTCATTGCCGGGGCTGTCTTCGGCTACACGGTGCCCATGCCGAGGGGCATTGCCGAGAGCAACAGCGACATCATTCAGGACATCCTAGCCAAGCCTGACGGGCAGCGCAACATCCTTGCCGAGATTGAGGCAAGGTCGAATGGTGATCCCTTCAAGAAGCGCCAGCTGCTCAACACCTACAAGCAGATAAGGGTGAATGATGCCCGAGGCGGGGACGCCATCACCAAGCTGTTCAACGGCTTGGGCGTGTCGGATGGGGAGCGTGCCGATGCCATCTACAGGGCCATGTCTGCCCGTCCTGAAATGGCCAACGCCCTGAAGAACAAGCTGGTGAAGACGAGGGTGATGAGCCCCGATGTCTACCGTCAGGTGAAGGGGCTTGTGGACGCTGACGTGGAGGAAGGACGCTAAACGTCGGCTGGGTCCGTCACAAGGGCCCAGCTCTCAGGGCTTTGTGCATAGTGCTCGGGGATGCCAAACCTGCCTCCGTCTAGGCTCCCGCCCACCCATTCGCACAATAAGTGGGGAAGATTCCCCAGCACTACCCTGCCAACCACGCAGAAGGCCATTCTGTTCGTTTTAACGGGCACTACGCTGCCGTCTGGCATGAGCCCTGCCACCCTGTCCAAATGGCCTGTAAAGCGAAACAAAGGCCTATTCTGGCCCCTTTCTTCAAGATGTGCCACGGATGTTCATTTCCACCCTGCTCCCGCCGTCCTGCTTCACAATCCGAGGGGTGATTTCAAACTCAATCCAGCCTAGGGCGCACGGGCTGCGGGCGGCATCCACGTTGTAGCTGGCCTTGCCGTCCTCGTAAGCCTTGAGGAACGAGCCTGTACGGCCCAGCCAAGGGGTGCGCTCCCTCACCACCACCTTATTACCAGCTCTTACAAGCCTCAGGCGGGGGCTGTCAGGGATGCAGCCCTTCCCGTGGGTGTGGCCCATCAGGTAGATGTCGGCCTCTGCCGTCTTGGCCATCTTCTCAATGCTGCTGAATTGCCCTCCTGTGGTGGTGCCCCCACCCTTGCCGTGATGGGCGAAGATGTCTAGGCTCGCTCCCGTATCCTTGCCCTTAAGCGAGAAGCTAAGGCGGATGAGCGACGAGACACCCAGCCAGCGGGTGCCAAGAGCGTTTGCGAGAACGTGGTCAGTAGTGTTCCCGTCACCAAAGTCAAAGAAGTGATTGCCGCCAAGCAAGCCAACAGTCCTACCGCGCATAAATCCAAGCTCATTGACCAGAGTGCGTGTAACGCCTTTGTACACGTCCTTAAGGGTGTTCTTTGTGGTGTCATGGAGGTTATGGTCTGAAAGGACAATGCGCTCGGACGTACTCACCCCGTCCGTGTAGTCGCCCATGCCTAGGAATAAGGCCCTACGCTTGCTCTTGGCATATTCCAAAAACTGTTCCCACTTGGTGTTGGAGAACATATCGCTGTCGCGGTGGACATCCCCGAAGGGGATAAGTGTGATGGGTTGGTCACACTCGGCCTCTACTTTGACAACATGGGAGGTGAAGACGCCGCTAGTTTTCATTGATGATGTAGGTGATGTACAGCCCCTGCTTGGTTATTTTGGCCGGTTGGGGTCGATAGAGTTGCTGTTCCGTGCACAGTTCGTAGGAGCAGGGCTTCCTAGCGTCAATGATTTTTCGGGCCTCCTCCTTGGGCTTAGTCTTGGAAGGCTTTTCCCCGAACAGGTCTAGCTGCATACGTCACCTCCTTGTGGCATGGCTTGCACAGGACACGGAGCTTGTCGGCTTCACAGAACAGGCGCTCAACGAACCCCGGGAGGTCGTTGAAACTTGCCAGACGCCCACACGGGTTTATGTGGTCTAACTGTGTCGCTTTCATGGGAAACCACCCGTTGCACATCGCGCACTTGTATTCCCATTTCTGTAGCTTGGAAGGCCCGCAATAGGGCTTTCTGGCGGCGTTTCTTGCCTGATAGTTTGCGGGCCACCTTGTGAATGAACGCCGCAAGGTGCTTCGCAAGAACCCCCAGAAACGTGCCTCGGTCCATGTTCCCCCCGCTCTGGTTTTAGGCGGCTTTGGCACGATTGGATTTGAACCAAGCCCTGATTTCCTTGTCCCCGTGAGGCATCGTCTTGAAGCAGCGCTTGCGGTTGACGATGTTGCTGATGGTAGTGGAAGAGGCTCCCGTGTCCTTGGCGATGTCGCTATACTTCTCGCCCGCCTCACGCCGCTTGATGACGGCAATCACCGTGTCAGCGTTCACCCAATAGTGGGGCTTCCTTTCCTTCTCCTTGTCCAGCAGCGTTGGCGTGCTGAGGTCCATGTTCCGTGTGTGCTTGTTGAGCAGCATCCGAATGCTTCTCATTGTGTCCGATACGTTGAATCCGAGCATGGGTTCTAAAGATTAAGTCGTAATTGTTGCGGTAGAGTTCCGAGAAGCAGTTGCGTGGACTATCACCTTTTCCGTTCATAGGCTTCGTTTAGTTGTCGTTCTAGTTGGCGGGCAAAGTCGGCACTCACTTTCTCAACAGGTCCACATTGGAGTAGCCTGAGCACCTCTTTGTCCGTAAGCGGAGTTGGTGATAATTTTGGTATCACTCCATCGCTTCCAGATGGGACCATCCGGGGTGGCGAGCTCAAACTCGCGTTTGAAGGTGAAGGGGCAAACAGCTTCCGAAAGAATTTCATGTCTGGTGATGTCCTTGCAAGGCCACTCTACCCAAGCAAACAAAGTAAACCTAGGTCGCTTTTTCATCTATTCCTCCACTAATGAAAGGGTGTCGTTGATGGCGGCACGCATATAGGCGGCTAGGTCCTCGGGCGACTTGTAGCCCCCGTCCCCGTATTTGATGATGGAGCGGAGATGCTGGTCGAGATCATGCAGGGTGGACCACGCATCACCAGCGCGCACGGCGCGGATGTGCTCAATGCGTTCATCGGGCAAATTGAACTCAAGTACAGCCTTCATTTGTCCTCCTTGGTTTGCGGCTTCTTTCCGGTGATGGCCCAATCGTAGCAGAGCAGGTAGCCGTGGGCGTCGATGATGTTGTCATCCTTGTGGGCATGTACCTCGCGGCTCATCTTCAATAGCACCATCATCAAGATGGCTTCCTGAGGCGTGATGTCCCGCTTCAGGATGGGATGGAGCAGGCCGCTCCACATCTTCGCCACCTTGGCGTAGTCGTCGGCAGGGTTGCCGTAGCTTTCGTTCCTGTCTCCCAGCACAAGCTGGGTGGCCTTGTCAGCGTTGGTCATTGTGTTCCTTTTTGTTCTTTGGTTCGTAGCAGTCGAGAGTCTTTGGATCGGTAAATTGGCAGATGGGCAAGCCAATCTTTTTGGCATTGGCCTCAACGATGTCCGTTAGAGCTCGGAAGCAGCTAGGAAACTTAGCGCATCCGTCTCCAACACAGAAGGTCATGTCCTTGTAAACCATCAGGAAGCCCCCCTGCTTTTGGCGATCATCTTGTTGATTGCCGCCCTGATTGTAGGCCACTCATACACATCAATGGCAACCTTCCCGTAGCCTTCGTTGTATTGTTCGACAATCACAAACTCACCGCCCGCCTCGTCTTCTAGGTAGATGTCCGTGGCGCTTTCATCAAAGATGGGCTTCCCCTTTGGAGCCACGGTGAGCTTGGTCACTCTGGTTTCGTAGTCAGCTTTTGAGTCTTTCACGTTGGTATGCCTCCATGCGCTCCTTCTTTACGGCTGCTAGTTCAGCCCTCAGCCTTGTGTTCTGCGCCGCCAAGTCGGCAGCGTCAGCCTCAGATGCAGGACGATTGGAACGAAGCTCTATGTTTTCAAACGTGAGATGGTCGTTCCTGTCCTTCAGCTTGGCGTTCTCAATGTCAAGGCGGGTGGCTATCCGCTCAAGCTCAAGGCGCTCTTGATAGTCCTTATCAATCTGCTCATTGAGCTTGTCGATGTGCTCAGACACCACCTTGCGGTAGGCCGCGAAGTCGTCGGCTACGCTCACGGCTGCGCCTCCTTCCTCGCGGCGTCGATGGCGGCGCGGCTACAAATGTAGGTCGAGCCATACTTCTCAAGCCAGTCCATCCGAAGTTGATCGGCCCGTAATCGTGCAATTTCTCTTTCGTAAAAGCCGGTCTTAACTTTGAGGTCATTGATTTCCTCGCACGCAATCCGCAGGTGATTGCGCTTTGCCTCAATCTCGTACTCCAGTTGCCTTCTCAGATCGATGCACTCTGCGATGTACCAGTCGATGTCGCGCTGGTTTGGTTTTGTCGTTGGGAGTGTCATTTGGTGTAATGCTTTGGCGTGTCGATTAGCCTCGGCGATCAGGTGGTCGCTCACGTTGGCGTTCCTCCTTCGTTGAGATGCTGGCGCATAATGGCGTCGTCTCCTACACGTGGCTTTGTGGCGTCGATGGCGGCTCGGGCTGATTCAGGCGCAAAAGCGACAAGCAGCCGGTTGGCCTCGCGCAGTTGTTCGCGCAACCGCTCCTTGTCCTCCCGCAGCGTGGCGTTCTCGCGCTCTAGTTGACGGGCAAAGTCGACCGCAACGTACTTTGCCTCTCCATTAATCCACGGATGGGTGAGTGCTTTTTCGTCCGTGCGTGGTGTGTCGCTCATTTGACCTCCTTCCTCGCGGCGTCGATGGCGGCGCGCCATTTAATGCATAGCTCGTCCCTAACCCATCTTTCTGGATTGCCTGTAGTCGTCGGATGATCCGTGCGCCACTCCGTTGTTTCGGCACGCTTATTGATGGCTTCTACTAAAGCCGCCCGCAGCGCGGCGTTTTCCCGCTCCAGCTCGCGTATCCGGCGTGCGGCTGCATCGGGATTAGCTTTCGCCCATTGCCACGTTGCGCTCACGGCTGCGCCTCCCTCAGCACCCACAGGATGCGATTGGAGAGCGCCTCATGGTTGGCCTCCGATTGCACGATGCGTTTCACTTCCTTCACCTGCTCGCGCAGGACAATGTTCTCGCGCTCAAGGCGCTTGGCCTTGTCGCGGAAGTATTCCAGAGAGCCGTCAACGAAGATGATGTTGTCGTCCATGTTTATTTCCTCAGGTTGAACTCAATGCTGTTCGTGTTCCGCTGGCCGTTGTTCTTTAGCTTGAGGTAGGTGTCAACACCAATGGCAATGCAGCCCATGCCCGTGATGAAGACGATGGCAATAATCAGGGCGATGAAAGCGCCGTCATCAATCTTCTTCTTGAGACGAATGTTCTCGTAGTGAGCAGCCAATTCGTGGGCCGTCACTTGTTGCTTCGTGAGCTTCGCAAACATCCTGTCGTTGTCTTCCTTGTTCATGTTCATGGCTGGTAGGGTAGGAATTTGGTGATGGGCCTGTCAAACATCATCGGGCAACGTCCCGTGCCATCGCTGCGGCCCTTGGCTTGGATGGCGTCAACGTAGATGAAACGGATGTCGTTGTCCGTGAGCTGCTGCATGGTGCCGTCAGGACGATGATCTGGAGCGTGCAGGAAAATCACCCTGTCCGCATCCTGCTCAAGGTTGCCGCTCTCGCGCAAGTCGGAGAGCCTAGGCTCCCTGTTCTCGCGCTCCACGGAGCGCCCGAGTTGGGCCAGCAGGATGACGGGTAGCTGGAGCTCAATGGCGAGGTCCTTCATGGCCATCGTGAACCTGCCCAGCGCCATGTCGCGTGTCTCCCCCCTGTCCTGCTGCGCGTCGTAGCGCTGGAGGTAGTCGATGACAATGGCCCTAGGCTTGATGATTTGGGCACAGGCCTTGGCTCTGGTGACGATGTGGGACAGCGTGCGGTCGCGGTCGTACACGTCCACGGACAGGGAGCGGATGCGCTTCAGCTCGTCCCCAAAGCTGGCCATGTCGGCATGGCTGGCCTTGTTGTTGAGGATGTCGCGCCAGCTCACCCCTGTGTTGGATTGGGCAAAGAGCGGGGCAATCTGCTTCACCGTCATCTCACGGCTGAAGATGATGACGCGCCCGTCCTTGGCCCAATGCTGTGCAATCTGGCGGGCGCAGCTGCTTTTGCCCATGCCCGGTCGGGCGGCAATGATGATGAGCTCACCCGCCTTGGCTAGGCCGAAACGCCTGTCCCAATCTGGCCAAGGGTAGTTGATGCCAATGTCCTTGCTGGTGAAGCTGCCGTCCATGACGCGGGCGAGAACACCCGACGCCTCGTCCGCCGCCTCCGCCACCGTCTCCTGCCTGATGCCAGCGTGGTGCTTGCTGATGAGGTTGTTCACCTCCGTGGCGAAGTCCTCCACGCTGCCGCTGCGTGTGGCTATCTTCTCGGACATCCGCACACAGGATGACAGCACCTCACGCATGACGTAGTGGTGCCTCACCTTCTCAATCCAATAGGGCAACTGGGCCGTGGACAGGGCAAGCTGGCTCATCTCCGTCAGGCCGGGGAAGCCGCCCACCTCGTCCAGCTTGTTCATGCGCTTCAGCTCCTCAGCCAAGGCGTAGAGCTCAAGCGGGCGATTGTTCCTGTGCTGCCATTGGATGGCCTTCCACAGCTTCTTGTGCTGCGGAACATAGAAGCACTCCTCGTCGATGCGGCCCTCCGTCGCCTTTACGAGCGACGAAACGCCGTCCATGAGGATGCAGGAGAGGATGATGCGCTCGCCCTCGTCCGAATACGGAGCGTCAGCTGCGGGGATCGTAGGCATAACGGTGACGCCAGATGGCGCAGGCATGGAGGAACATGTCAAACTCAGATTGCAACGTGGCGTGGTTGTATTGCACGATGTCCACACGTCCAATCTCCGTTGTGCTGACGTACAGGTTGTAGCCAACGTTGTCCTCAACCACACCTCTTCCACCGTTCCAGTAGGCTGCTAGGTAGGCTGCAATCTGGGCGGGCTGGCCAAAGCGCGTGGTGACGGGCTCATCCGCTTTGGTCTTGGTGGTCTTGAAGTCGAGCGCACCAAAGATGCCATCGTCGGTGTTGAATAGCAGGTCGCACGTTCCAGCGAAGCCGTGCCTCTTGCACACCACCCGCTCCTCGCTGGCCTTAACATTCAGCCCCATGCCCTTCACCTTGTCCAGCGCCGCAAGCGCTGGCTCCAAGGCCTCAGCCTCCGTATGCGGAAACGGCTTGTCCGTAAGCTGCGCCTCAATGTTGGCGTGGATGCGCGTGCCTAGGTCGGCTGCATTGCTCGCCTCATCGAAAGCCTTGTCGAGAATGGTGCGCGTGTAGTCGTCGAGCGACTCGTCACCAATGGGCGGCTGCTTGTAGCAAGCCTCAGCCACCTTCATCATCTTCCAGCGATCAAGAGCTGGGTTGGCCACCACCTTCAGGATGGAGCTGACGCTGGGCAGTAGTTTTTGTTCCTTCGCGTCCTTGATTGTTGTCGGACGGAAAGGGTTCTTCGCACCCTTCTTCGTTGGCTGCGTATGCGCCGCCATTCCATCCACCGTGTACCAATGATTACCTTCCATGTTCGTGTTCCTTTGCTTTGGCGCTGTTGTTAAAAAAGGGGCATGGCGGCAACGCCGGACCACCATGCCCCTTACCCACATGGCAAACTAATTCTTAGAACGCACCTTCGTCGTTGTCAAGCGAGGAGGTGGAAGCCTCCGTGTGTACGCCACCATTGTTGCGCTCCTTGTACTCCTCGGAAGCCACAATCTTTCCACTAATCCACTCGGGGATGTTGACGGGAGGAACGATGGGGCCTTCGTCGGGAATGGTGTAGTGGAGCGTCTCGTTGATCGGCTTCACCGGAGCCATGCCCTTGACCAGCGGCACCACACCCTGAATGCGGGCGTAGGTTTTGGAGGGGTCGGCCTTGCCCTGCTTGTGCACAATGTTGAGCTGGCAATTCGCACCGAGAATGTTCTTCAGGTCGAAGCCGTTGAGCTCGTCAGCCGTGAATGGCTTGCCGCGCCAGCTCTCCAGCACGGAACGAAGCGTGGCCTTCTTGCCAATGCTGGCCGTGTATTCGCTGCTGATGATGCGCGGCTTCGGGCCGTCCTGCGTGTCAATAGTTTCGTGGGGAAGCTCCCAAAGAATCATCACCTTGCGGCTCGCACGGAATTGGGGATTGCCCGGGTCCTGCGTGCCTAAGTCGATGACGGCATAACAAACGGCATGGTGGACACCAGCCGGTACGGGATCGCTGTTCTTATTATTACCTGCGTTTACTTTCATGTTTGGGTTTGGTTTTGGTTGCGCCCCAGACGAGGGGCAAATGGAAGAATGGACAAACGGGTCTGAAGATCAAGCACAATCTGGCGGGATGAACGGGGCTCGAACCCGTGGCCTTCTGCGTGACAGGCAGACGCTCTGACCAACTGAGCTATCACCCCTTCAAACGAAAGATTCTGTGGGTACTGCCGGTTGAACACCAGCCTTTTCAGAGCAAGCATTGAGACGCTGGCCCTGCCCACTCACCAATCTCATCTTTGGTGGAATGATGACACATGTCACCAAGTCGAAATTCTATCAGTTAGTTGTTCTCCACTTTAGTGGAAGCTGATTGGTACAGGACATCCACCGCAGCGTCAGCCGCGTCAATGCCCCTGCTCACTATGCCCCGCCATTCCTTGGCCGCATCCACCACCTCCTGCTGCTCCTTGCATTCAGGAGCAGGAAATCTGGATAGAAATCCATCCATGATTTGATTGGCCCTGAGGATTATTTCCGCAAGGGCCATAGCTCTCTCCACCGTGATTCCAGCATTGTCATTCATGTTCATCGCCCATGAGCCAGACACTTTCGGCTCTCCCTTGCAAGCTCTTTTTTGAATTTTCTTTCAGCTCTCCTTTTCATACGCTGGTGATGATGTAGGAATACGGGCGCAGTTCACCCATTGCTGGGTGAATGCATTCCTTTCCTCCGCTGTCTGATGAGAGATGAGGTAGCCGGTATGCTGCCGATCACGCTGGTAGGCCATTGCCCGTGATTGCTCGGCGGTTCACTCCCCGAAGGGAGCCTATTAAGGATGGCTGGTGTTGCTCGGTCGGGCCATCCGCCAGATGATGCAAGAACTCCCTTGCACAGGGAGAGCCGCACCTCCGTCCAATATGTGAAGCCTAGGACGGCGTAGGACAAACCATCTTACAATGCCTTTGATGATGGTAGCACCATCTCAACGACATCACTCTTGAACAAGCTGGTGTGAGCCTCCGCTGCCTTGTCTGAGGAGGGAGCCACAATCCATCGCCACCCCCTGCACAACACGCGAGGGCCGTCCTTCTGCTTACGGAACACCCTGTTCCCAGCCATGAGTTTCGCCCTCCAATGCACCTGCCATTTTGTTTCCATGCCGCTACAGGAACACCCTGTTCCTGCTTGTCAAATAAAAATCCCCACCCGCTACGCAGATGGGGATTCTCGGTGAGCGGTGACACGCCCACACTTGAACATGGAACACAACTGGCAGGGATACATTCTACCAGCCGGGCTGGAATGCAAGCGGGAAAACGAAAAAAAGTACGGCTGGGGGTGTGACGATGCGGGGCTTCGGCTGGGAGTGTGACGGTGTTACGTCCGACCCCTCTGATGCTGCTCATCCGTTCCTGCCCTCGCGTTTGCCCATTAACCGCCGTTACTTGCGTTTCTAGCCAGTTTATCGTCATGGTCGTAACCCTGCCCTACTTCGCCTTTCTGACAGTCAGATTAGCCTCTGCCGCATTAGCCTTCCCAATCCTCCAATCCTTTTGGAGCTCGGCGTGGTGTAGGCATTCCCCTCGCAAGCTCGGGAAATGCAGAAGAATGTGCCGAGACGCAGGGGCTTCGCCCCCGCGACGCCCCCACTTGCGCGCTCTGCGGAGCGCTGAAGCAAGCAAGCTACGGGACGATCGGGGCCCCTTGCCCCAATCGCCCTACGCAGAAACAGGACCCCGCTAGACAGCCCCCTAGCAAGGGGCTGTCAATTCGATGTCTTGGGCTCAGCTCCGCATCGCCCAAGCAAAGTTAGCAATGGTCAACCATGGTACAGGAGGGCCTCGTCGGCCCTCCCTCGCCCGCCCAACCACAGCTTAGACACCAAATAGTGACTGCGCTATGCGCAGGCGCGGCACAGGAGTGCCGCTACAAGGCGCAGAAAGGGGGCGAATTGCCCCCTTTCACACTATCCCCCATCATAGCTCAGTTAGCCGATTCCACCGCGCCTTCGGCGCATCGGTCAGGCACTGGAGAAGCCGTCCAGATTCGCCTGAGGCGTGTCTGTATTCATCGCAAGGCAGCATAGCACACCTGCCAAGGACGCTCCACTTCGCAAAGCCTTCGTTCCGCGCCGCCTTCGGCGGTCTTCGATCCTTGACAGGCATGCTATGCCCAGAGCGATGAATACATCCACGTCCCCAGTCGAATCAAAACAGGCCGTCTTCACCAGTGCCAAGGCGACCGATTTAAGTAGTTATGTTTTGCAGTTGCTGCAGAATGTTGAGACTTCTGTAGCCGCTTTTGACGTTGATAGGTTATCAGACAGCCAGTTGAAGGAGAGGATTGAGCAAGCTAGGAAGGTTGTCGCTGCCCAAAAGGAAGAGGATCGGGCGCAGATCGACTCAGCAGCTCGCCGCGAAGAGAGCAGACAACAATCTGCAGATGATGCGTGCAACGCAGACATCATGGACTCGCATGCCGCAATCGACCGCCGCGATAGCCGTTCGCGCAGCGACAGGCGTGACGCAAGAGATGAACGTGAGCGCCACATACTCCAGTCGTCATATCGCGTTGCCGCACGCACGATAAAGGTGGAAGTTCAGTTTTACATCGTACACAATGAAGACACTGCGTACATTACATACATCACTGGAAGCACCAAAGACCGTAGCCTCAAGCAGAGCGTCAACTCTGCCCGAAGCATCTACCGCACGCTGCTCTCTCGCGGCTACAAGAAAGCCGACCACGGAGAAGACATGCTAGGCGGTGGCGTCGTCTATCGCAATGCGACGCGCAACGAATGAAAACAACTAATCCTTCTCTTAATTCCTACATCCCAGTGGGGTATCGCCCCCACACGACTCAATCCCATGACAACTGAAAACCTAAAGAGATTACAACGCGCAAAGGAATTTGGCTACATAACGCAAACTGCTGTGCCAGTTGCGTACGAGTACCAAATCGTAAGCGCAGACGGAGCCGCCTTCACGCTGCTGCGCGAAGCGCACCACACCGACTCCGACATCCGCAAAGCAAAGTCCTTCCTCTACAACTCCGACGATGTTGTCAGACTCAACACAGAAACCATCTCGTAACCACGCTTCAACGCATATGCACATCAAGACACACACCCTGCCATCAAGCTGGGTATCTTACCTAGTTAACGAAGACTTGCTCTTCGTATCAGAGCAGGAGCAAAACGAATGCTTCAAGTTCCTCAAAGAGCAAGACCTAGACCCGTCCGACCTTGTTTCAACATCATCCCGCTTTTACGGAATGTCACACCACAACCTCAAAACCCAAGAGGTGTGCGTTTACGCTTTCAGCACCAAATAACTAAAATGCACATCAAAGTTCCCATGCCCATCAACTTCCGTCTTCTAGCCGAACGCGCCGAAGCCCGCGAGCTTCGCCAGCGCCGTATTGACAAGGGCGTACTCAGCCCTATCTTCGGCTCCGTCAAACTTTCCCCACGTCGGGGATTCCTCGCCCGGGTCTGGGCCGCAAGGTGACACTTGCGTGACTACGCATACGAACATGAAACGTAATCGCAAACGACAGCTGAACTCCGTGTTCAATCGCATCATCGCCGAGATGATTGCTGCCGACAACTACACGTTCAATGAACGTGGAATCCCCATGACACAGGCCACGGCACGCGAGCTTCGCGAAAGACTCGCCGAGGCCATCTGCGCGACAAACGACTCCAGCTGGCTGCTCGGCCAAGCAGAGATTTGCCGCTTCTACGACTCAAGCCTAACGCATGAGGCACTTGCCACCAAGCGCCAACAGGGGGAAGAGCTTCCTCCGGTCATGTACATGCTTATGCCCACAACGCTAACGGCACATCGTGTGCTCCGTCCTTACACAGACAGGGTGATGTACTGTCCCTACGCCAAGAGCCACCTGAAGAACTGCATCCGCGACCGCCGCTGCATCCACAGCGACTACGCACGAGACAGACGCTTCGCTGAGAGCCAAGGCTTCATCGCCCGCATCAAGCAGATGGACCTCACGCCCAAGGTATTCCGCTACAACCGAGCCATCTCCGTGGAGATTGAAGGCTTCGCCTCCGTAGGTTTCGAGGCGATGTCACAGGCCCTGCCCATCTGGGCCCGCACAGGTGGAGATGGCTCCATCCGCGTGCCCACGGGCAGAGGTTATCAGGCCCACGAGGTCAAGGCCCTGTTCCCCCGTGAGCTCATGGAGCCCCGCCTGTACAAGCTGTGCTCCATCCTCAACAGCCTCGACTTCCGCGTCAATCGGTCCTGTGGACTCCATGTCCACGTCGACCGTCGCGGTATGTCGGAGCCCGAGGTTATCAAGCTCGCCCGCCGCGTGGACAAGTGGATTGACCAGCTCATTGAGCTGTTCCCGCTGTCCCGTCGTGACAACAGCTACTGCAAGGGTGGCATCGCCGTCGGCGACCGCTACCGCCGCGTGAACGTCTCGGCCTTCAGCAAGTACCAAACGCTGGAGTTCCGCATCCACTCGGGCACCTGCAACTACACCAAAATCCTCATGTGGATTCGCCTCATCGAACTCCTCATGGCCATGCCCAAGGCACCCAAGCCAGCCGACACGCTCCAAACACTCGCGCAGCTCCCGCTGCCCGAGAACGACCGCGCCTACTGGCTCCGCCGCCATCGTGAGATAAATCCTCACCTCTACAACGAAGCCCCAGCCCAGAACACCGACAGCCTCAACACGGAGGAATAAGCCATGTGCAAAATCGCCATCATCACTCAACATAATCCCTCGGAACGTGACGCCATCATCGCTCGCGTTTGGGCCTATTTCTCCCAGTCGGGAGAGAACGACGGCTTCGGAGCCGCTTGGCTGGACGAGCAAGGCAAGCTCGCCTACGTCAAGCGCCGCCACGCCTCCCTTGAGGCCCCTCCGCCCTTCGCCTCGTCCTTCTACGAGGACCACAACACGGCCAACGCCTCCAACGGTGGGCCGCTCATCATCCACGGCCGCAAAGCCACCTGTGGCGTCAATCTGGAGAACACCCACCCCATGCTTGACGACAAACGCCAGCGCGGCCTCCTCATCCACAACGGCATCGTCGAAACCGAGAACGAGACGCTTGATCCTGTCACCAGCTCATGCGACTCGGAAATCCTGCTCCGCGCCATGCTCCACAAGGGCACCAAGGGTCTGGAGGATGTCACCGGCTACTTCGCCTTCGCCTACCTACGCCCAGCCTCGCGCAAGCACGTCTGGTCGCTCACGGTGGTCAAGGACAACGTGGCCAGCCTCCACGTCGGCCACAAGTCGGATGTCATCGCCTTCGGCACCACGCCCCACACCGTCCAGCTCATGCTGAACGAGAATGTGGCCACATGGCCCGTCAAGGACAACACCGCCATGCTGTTCACGGCCAAGGCGAAGCCCCGTATGTGGTCCGTCAAGAAGGGCCAGAAGCCAGCCCCCAAGCCCACCCACCACGAACCCTACCGCTACACCCGCGATTGGCCAGCCAAACACACCAGCCGCAGCTCCTTCGACAGCGTTCTCACCCAGAACACCTTCGAAGAACGCAACTACCAACTCGCATTGGAGGCAATGTCCAATGAGGGTCCTTGACATGATAGTTGGGGCCCTCGTCGCGCTATTCATAGTTTGCATCTACACGCTCACTATCCTGTTCATCGACAAGGATAAGGGCGACTAGGCCCTAGCTCGGTCCCACCACAAAGGGAGCAGCGGAGTTCTGGCGGACGCCAGGGCGACCCGTTGCTCCCTTTTTTTATTCCCCCGCACGCGCACGGGAACAATGCAATTCCACAGGCCCTATCGGGCCAGCAAGGAGAGAAAAGGCAGGTGCGGGATCATACGAGTCCGCTGCTTCGCAGCTCCCTAATGTACGCCAGAGGTGATAGCCACTACCAGCGGGTTCCCGTTGCTTCGCAACGACCCTATTGGTCTACCGGGGGGGCGGGGGTATCTGAAAAGCTCGGGGGGCCCAATGCCATTGGGTCCACCCAACAGGGTTAAAAAAATTTAGACAGGTGCCCCGTTGCCAATCCTAGCCACTACTACTTAAGTGTAGTGTTTTCGTAACACGCCCTATCAGTAGTTTTTGGAATTAGAGGACGGGAGATAAGGGTAAAAAGTTACACACAATTTTAAAATTCCTATTATGGGGACGTAAGTGGCTGATTGACAGTAGGATGGTGGTAAAGATTTCCCAGCTTGTATTTTAGTAATAGCCCTGCTTAAATGTTCTTATGACCGAGGGTACGGCCATTAAGAAGGAGATGATGAAGGCGATTGTTGCAGCCGGGGAGAATCGACGGCTGGTGGAGGCGCGTGACCCGAAGAAGGCGGCTAGGTGCTTGGAGCTGATGGCGGAGGGCAAGCCTTGGAAGTCCATCATGCGGGAGGAGGGCATTGATTGGTACACGCTGGTGGGGCTCAGGGCTAGGCACAAGGACCTGCTGGACAAGCGCAGGGAGATTGTGGCGCAGGATGCAATGGAGCTGATTGAGGGAGCTAGGATGCTCCAGCAGGAGAAGATGAAGATGCTGGCGGAGGATGAGACAGCCCTGAAGAGGGTGAACATCCGCGACCTAGCCATGAGCTATGGCATTTACGCCGAGAAGTTCTTTATGGCCACGGAGGGCAACAAGGTGGTGGTGGAGCATAGGACAGGGGCTCCCAGCCTTGAGGACGCCGTAAAGGCCATAGAAGAGGCCAAGAAGCGGGCCAAGGCCGTGTCCATTGAAGTGGACGTGACGCCTGCCAAGGATGTTTCCCATGAAGAAAACAAAGAAGAAGCTAAAGCTGAAGAAGGACGAGACGTTCGACAAGAAGCAGGTGGCGGGGATGCTGATGGGCGTCCTTGACTCCTTTGAAGGCCTTGTGGCCATCCAGATAGCCTTGCAGAAGCAGGTGGACCTGCTGCGTCAGGACATGGAACAGGCCTTGGGCCGTAGCCGCAGCTACGTCTGGTCGCTTAATGGCGAGAAGCTCGGCTGATGGCGCTTAAGTGGGAAGAGCACCCCATCCTGAAGCCGCCCTCCTACGAGGAGATGGCGGCTCTGGAGCCCAAGGAGCTGGTGAAGCTATGGAACATCTACCATGAGGCCATAGCCAACGCCCGCAAGGACCCGTACAGGTATGGATGGGTGCTCGACCATTGGCGCATAGCGGAGGAGATGTTCCATAAGCACAGGACGCTCCTCCTGCTGGGTGCGAACAGAAGCGGGAAGACGACGTATGGGGCTCGGGCTGTCGTCAAGGCGGCGGTGGAGAACGACGAGAGCTTGATTTTCTGCTTCAGCCAGAATCAGGAGACGAGCGTGCTGGTGCAGCAGAGTGCCGTTTACGAGTATTTGCCAGCCGAGCTGAAGAAGAAGGCCACGGAAGAGACCCACTACATGAGCTATTCGATGCAGAATGGCTTTGCGAACAAGGGACTGGTGCTTCCGAACAAGAGCCGGATAGTGTTCAAGACATACAGCCAATACCAGCAGAACCAAACCATCCTTGAGGGCATGAAGCTGGGGGCTCCGAAGCCCAAGTGGATAAATGTGGGAGCATGGTGCGATGAATACCTGATGGGGATGGAGCTCCTCGACCGCCTCTACATCCGTTTCAGCACGTTCAACTCCAAGCTGCTGCTGACATTCACGCCCAAGGACGGCGTGACGGAGACGGTGCGCTACTACTTGGACGGGGCCAAGACGCTGGAGAGCAGGGAGGCCGAGCTCTTGAACAACCGGCCTGTGCCCTATGTGCAGGTGAACGAGAACAAGAACACCGGCATCGTCTACTTCCACAGCAAAGACAACCCTTGGTCTGGCTATGAGAGCATTGCCGAGCAATGCAGGGCCAAGGGGGACGAGGCCTACACGCTGACAGCAGCCTACGGGGTGCCCACCAAGACGTACACGACGAAGTTCCCCAACTTCTCCGTGGACGTGAATGTCGTCAAGCATGAGTCCATCGACCTGAAGGGCAAGACGAGGTATATGGTGCTGGACCCTGCTGGGCGTAAGAATTGGTTCATGGTGTGGATAGCCGTGGACGAGACGGGGACGTGGTGGGTGTACAGGGAGTGGCCTGACGGCACCTATGGGGAATGGGCAGAGATGCGGGGCGGCAAGTGGATGCCCGGGCCAGCGGCCAAGGGGCTGGGCCACGGCATACGCGACTACGTTGATTTGATTACGGGGCTGGAGGAGCAGACGGCTGATGTCATCTTTGAACGCCTGATTGACCCCCGCCTTGGGGCTCAGAAATACCAGACACAAACCGGCGCATCGTCCATCATAGAAGACCTTAACGACGCTGGCTTGGTGTTCGTTCCGGCACCCGGGCTGGACATTGAGGACGGGCTACAGGCCTTGCAGACGAAGATGGCTTACAATCGCAAGGCTCCGATGGACAGCCTCAACCGCCCCCATTTCTACATCTCCGACCGCTGCACGAACATCATCTCCGCCTTGCAGGAGTATACGGCGGATGGAGGGCTGGAAGAGGCGTGGAAGGACCCCGTGGATGTCCTGCGCTATGCGGCCATCTCCGACATCAGGCACGTCAACCCCAACGACATGAAGGTGAAACGCTCGGCGTCACAGGCTTACTAAGATGAATAGAATTACATTCAAGGATATGGCCAAGGAGCTCGGCCTCAAGAACCATGAGCTCATCCAGCTGCGGGCGGAGAAGCTCTCCGACGAGGAGTGGGGCAAGGACGAGAAGGGGGCTTGGTTCACGGAAGAGGGGGCGGACAAGCTCCGCCTGCACAAGCAGGTGCCACTCGCCGTGCCCTCCCGCGTGCAGATGATTGTGGTGAGGCGCGCCCCCAATCCGCATTGGGTGTATGCCCATTTGGGCAAGACCCATCCTCTGGTTCCTGTCGCAATCAGACCGAGCTGGTGTGATAGGCTTGTCGGCAAACCAATCTACGTCAACATCATCAAGGACGCGCAAGGCGGAACCACCTATCGGCATGAGGCGCTCGGAAAGTGACATCACCCTAAATCCCGAGTGGCAGGCCGAGCAGATGGACCGCCTTCTCGGCTTTGAAATTTTGACTCGCGCCCTTCAGGCCCGCTACCACCCCGTACCCCCGGAGTTGTTGGCGGACAAGGTGGGTGCGAACAAGGGATTTGCCAACAACATCATCGTCAAGATTCAACGCCGCCTGAGCCCTAATGAAAAACGACCAAACTGAAGCCCTTACGTTCGCCTCGGGCAAGCCCGACGTATCGGCGCTGAAGAATGCTTACGAGCGGACGATTGGCGATTTGGATTGGTATTTGCAGAGCACGCGGGACAGCTTCGACTATCGCCGCAACATCTGGCCCGGGAAGTCCAAGGACCTTCGCAAGCACGGAGCCGATGCGTTCCCGTTTGAGGGGGCCTCGGACACGGAGGCTGGCATCATTGACGAGCGCATCAACACCTACGTCGCGCTCTGCATGGAGGCCCTTGAGCGGGCCAACATCCGCGCCTATCCCGTGGAGCTGGGCGACATCGCCCGTGCCCGTGTTACGTCCGCCTTCCTGAAGTGGATGCGTTCGTCCTACATCAAGGACTTCAAGCGGCAGATGGAGCTGGGGGCCAACTACCTTTTTGAGCGCGGCATCATGGTGAGCTACGTCGGCTGGATGCGTGAAAACCGCACCTTCCTCCAGCAGCTCAACCTCCAGCAGATTGCCCAGCTTAGTCCCGACTTGGCTCAGCTGATTGTGGACGGCAAGACGGATAGCCAGATTGCGGAGCTCTTGAAGCAGCAGTTTCAGGGCGTCACGGATGCCCGTGCGAAGAAGGCCATCAAGCAGCTTCGCAAGACGGGCATGGCCGAGCTTCCCGTGGTGCGTCAGTCGGTGAACGCGCCAAAGGTGTGCGCCCTAGCCCCTGATGGCGACGTGTTCTTCCCCGCCTACACCACCGACTATCAGAAAGCCCCCTATTGCTTCTGGCGCGTGCTGATGACGGCACAAGAAATCAAGAACAAGGTGTCCACGGAAGGATGGGACGCGGAGTGGGCCGACACCGTTATCAATAGCTTTGCCACGTCCATCGACATTACGGACCCGCGCACTAACACGCAAATCAATCGTGCCGCGTCCAACGAGACGGATGAGCTTTATGAGGTGATTTATGCCTACCAGCGACTCATCTCCCAAGAGGACAATTCGGAAGGCATCTATTGCACGGTGTTCCATTCCATGCAAACGGGCACTCCAGAGGACCCGAAGTATGCGAAGCACGAACTCCTCAATGGATATGACGACTACCCCTTCGTCGTCACCAAGCTCAGCGAAGACAACAAGCGGCTGTACGAGCTCAACACCGTCCCGGAGCTGCTCAAGGGCTTGCAATGGGGAGTGAAGGCGGAGCGTGACGCCCGCACCGACCGCAACAGCATGGCGACGCTGCCGCCCATCCTGCACCCCGCTGGCTTCCCGCCGAATGATTGGGGCCCGGGTGCGCGTGTGCCCTATCGCCGTCTTGGCGAGATTCAGTTTGGTCCTGTGCCGCCCTACAACCCGGGCAGCATTGAGATGGAGCGGGTACAGATTGACCAAGCCGACCGCATCATGGGGCTGGACCACAACAACCCGATGTCGCGGGTTCGCCAGCAGTACTATGTGGACAAGTTCCTTGGCCATGTACGCGACGTTTTGAAACTCGCGTTCAAGTGCTACCAGCGTTTTGGCCCCGAGCAGGTGTTCTTCCGTGTCACGGGTACGTCCGATCCGGTGCGCTACAGCCGTGGCGACCCGAATGAGGACTTCGACATCAACATCACGTTCGATGTCCTTAACACCGACCCCGAGACGCTGGAGGCCCAGCTGCAACGCTTTGTAAGTTTGGTGCAGCTCGACCGCAATGGCCGCATCAACATGGACCTGTTGCTGGAGGCTTTGGCTTCTTCGGTGAATCCTGCCCTTGCTGACGCTGTTCTTCAGCCCGCTGGCGAGGCTCAACAGCAGATTGTGAAGCAGGTGACGGACGACCTCTCCAAGATTTACGCTGGTATCGAGGTGGGTGCGCGACCCAACGGGGCGCAGGTGGCATTGCAGGTGATACAACAGTACACCCAGCAGCCTGATGTCATGCAGCGTTTGCAGCAGGACGAGGCGTTCCAAGCCCGCTTACAGAAGTACATCCAGCAATACCAGTTCCAGATGCAGCAGGCGCAGAACGCCCAGATTGGAAAGATTGGTACGGCTCCCGCCCAGATGGGGGAGATGCAGACGCAGGGGATGGCCCAATAGGGCTACTCCCGCATCCGCTTCCACTTATCGGACAGCTCCTGATACTTGGCTACGGAGAGGATTTCCTCCGTGGCCAAGATGCGTCCACTTAGCTGCTGAAGCCGCTCTGTAGGTACGTCGTGCATCTGCGAGATGCACCATTCGCGGATGCCGTAAATGTAGTGGAGGAACTTGAGGAAGTCTTCGCTGTTGTGGAGGCGCTCTAGCGATTTGTCGTCAATCATGGTGGCTTATGGGCTCATGGCTATGGCTTATGGTCAAGCACCAAAATCCTTGTGATAGCATTCGCCAACTCGCAGTCGCCGGGGCGTTAAATACGGCGGATAGACCACCTTATGTCAGAAGTCACTACGTCGGACGCGGCAGACGTTAAGCCAGCCGTGGAAACAGAAACTAAGCCGATGACGGAGAAGGATTTCCTGTCCTCCCGAATCGCCAAACTGAGCGCCAAGGCCCCAAAGCCTGAAGCCGCACAGTCTGAATCGGCTCCCCAAGAGGAGGCCCCGAAGGCTTCATCCCCCTCACAGGAGGGCGAACCAAAGCCCAAGGAGGCATCCCCCAAGGAGGTTCTTTCAAAGGATGTTGAGGACCTTACGGACGAGGAGATTGCCGAGCTGGCCCAAAAGGGCAAGAGCGGCTTGCTAAAGCGCATAGCGGAACTGACAGCCAAGCGAAAGCTGGCCGAAGA
>Ga0129336_10000185_pt1 | contig 33182 bp, 42 predicted proteins | sample CPB6_02_DNA_FD_96878 | JGI IMG/M metagenome (GOLD analysis project Ga0129336, IMG submission 96878) | Freshwater to marine salinity gradient microbial communities from Chesapeake Bay, USA - CPBay_Sum_0.6_0.2_DNA | ecosystem: Environmental > Aquatic > Marine > Coastal | place: USA: Chesapeake...
CATTGGTCGAGTGGCTTAGGCGCAAGTCTGCAAAACTTGCTACGAAGGTTCAATTCCTTCATGTTCCTCCATCTTTTGGGTGAGCGGCAGAGACGGTGGTTCTGCGGCAGACTGTAAATCTGTTCCCTCTGGGTAAACATTGGAGGTTCGAATCCTTCCTTGCCCACCAAAGTTGTTGGTTAGTAGCTCAATGGTAGAGCATCCGGCTGTTAACCGGACGGTTACAGGTTCGAGTCCTGTCTAGCCAGCCATTTTATTCCTACTATGTGGATATGCGACTGTAATATCTAACTGTAGGCAGGGAAGCGCGAAATGAAGGTAAAGGTTGCCGCCCAAGGAAGAGCGGTTGTAAAACGAACAAATGCCTTTAGTGATTTTCAAACGGTCCTATAAGTTTCTTGTTTCTGTAGCTCAGTTGGTAGAGCACTCCCCTGATAAGGGAGAGGTCGTTGGGTCGGGACCAACCAGAAACACCAAATGCTCCTAAAGCATAAGTGGCGATGCACGGGATTTGTAATCCTGAGAACCTGGTTCGATTCCGGGTGGGAGCACCAAATATTGGTTGACATCACTGGAAAATGTGATATATAGATATTATGAAGTTTGGGGGTATGGTGTAAAGGTTAGCACGCGGGTCTTATACACCCGACCGTAAAGGAGCCGGCAGATTACCGGGTGGTCTTGGTTCGAGTCCAAGTACCCCTACCATGTCTTTGTTTGATCTGGATACGAATTATCGAAAGAGGCGTAGCAATGCCAGACAACATTCGAGCCAAGGCTTGAGGCTCAGCTATTTTGCGGGTGTCGCATAGCGGCTATTGCACTTCGTTGCCATCGAAGTTGCCATGGGTTCGAGTCCCATCATCCGCTCCAGTTTCAAAGACTAGCCAGATTAAATGGGCTCTCTGGCTTCAAGATGACTGCTGGTAAAACCGATAAAACCACCCATGGTTTGCAGGGCTCTGGTCTTTGATACTTTTCTATCTAATATATGATAGTGATTGTATTCGATTCAAGAACTTGGTTCTTCTTTTGACTTTTGATTTTTGTGACTGTATTTCACACAATCTGGTGCAGTATTGATTCTTCTTCTCTCTTGTTGAGAAGATTTTATTGCACTGAATGCATTGATGATTGTATATCATACAAATAAGTCTCATATGTTCGGTTGAGATATTTATTTTGCGGAATTGGCGTAGTGGTAACGTATCTGGCTTCCAATCAGAGGTCACCGGTTCGAGTCCGGTATTCCGCCCCACAAATGGAGATTTGTCATGTCTGATGCAAAAATCACTCTGACTTATGAACGCAGCAACAGCAATCCTGATTATCCAAATAAGACTGTTACTGCTGTTATTAATCTTCATGGCGGTGAAGTTAAATCTGAAACTTTGATTGAAGAATTTAAAGATTTTCTTCGCTCGTGTGATTATGTTATTGAGTATAAAGAATAGATATAGCAGGGAGGACTGGAGTCCCGTTTAGGTTCATTCCCTAGATTCCCATGGTTCGATTCCATGCTCTGCTTCCAATGGCGCTAGAACAGCTGTTCCATTCGATCTCATAAGTCGAAATGTGGTGGATCGTTACCACCTGGCGCCTCCATTTTCCAACCAGAGGTTACGATTATGTGTTACAACGTTCATGAGAATCTAAAGTCTCTTGATGTTGCACAGCTTCAAGAGCTTTCAAAGCAATCCAGACTACCATATTCCGTCTGTCTGATGAATCTTGAATACGACTTGAATATCGGTAACTGCATTCGATCTGCTCATATCCTTGGCGCTGAGCGAGTCTTTATCTTCGGTAAGCGCAAGTATGATTCTAGGTCAACTGTCGGTGCTCATAACTATATCGATGTTGTGAAATATGATTTTCAGGAACTGACTGATGAGTCAGTGATTGGTGCAAAGTTTGAGGAGATGGTAACTTCTTATAAGCTTCGTCCAATCATCATCGAAAAGACCGATATCTCAGAAGATATTAGGGACATTCCTAAATTCTCGATGACAGATAATATGTGTCTTGTCTTTGGTAATGAGCAGAATGGCATTCCAGAGTGTATCTCATCTAAGTATCCATGCTATCATATCAATCAGCGTGGTGTCATTCGGTCAATGAATGTTGCTTCTGCTGCAGCTATCGCCATGTATGAGTTTTCTAACAAACTTGAGCGGATATATAAGAATACTACAACATATAAAAAGGCGTGGGTCTAGAAGCGTGGTCAGGCGTTCGTAAGAGTCCAGGCTCAGTGGTGCTGAATAATGGGCGTGATCAGCTACCTCGAAAGAGATGCGACATCCTTGATAAACTAGACCATATGTTGTAATACCGCGCTAGGTCCGTCGCGGTCTATAAGTCCTTCGGGGTTAGCTCTAGCGCAGGGGTCCAAACTCTTACACGCTAGAGTGAAGCTAACGGACCTGCCAATTCACAAAACAATGGGAAAAACATGCTAGAAACTTGCTGTGATCTGATGTTTGAGGCTTATGAGAAGGGTTTAATGACATCCAGGGATGGTAATGTATCTCTGCGTTATCGCGAACATGCTCATTTCTTCCTTTCGCCAACAAATATTCGCAAACACACCCTGCAGCCCGATCAGTTCAAGAAGCTACGGACTTATGTTCTTAACGACAGGCGACCCATCGAGCTTCAATATACAGATATCTCAGCGAATCTGAAACCAAGTGGTGAGTTTCCTCTACATTTCATGCTACAAAAAGTTCTGCCACCAACTTGGGAAACTCGAGTAGTGATGCATGTGCATTCAACCTATACTGTTGCTGCTATGCATGCAGGCATCAAGCTTGATAATCTTAAAAACTATTTCCCTGAGATTGCTCGCTATACAAGAGTTGCTCCCAGCACCAATGATGTCCCTCCCATTTCTTGGGACCTTGCTGAAGCATGTATGAAGAACATGCAGCTAGATGAAGAGACTGGCGTGACTGAATATGATATTGTGGGTATCAAGGGTCACGGTGTGGTTTCTGTTGATAAGACCCCCTGGCGTGCATACGAGCATATTGAACGACTAGAACATATCTGCAAAATTGTTCTAACTAGTGGAAATTATAGGGGTATTTGATATGAATCGTCGTAACTTCATCACAACTTCTCTGGCTATTCCTTGTGTGTTATTTTCCAATTCTTCTCTAGCACAACAGGTTAGTATTACCGGAGCTGGTGCAACATTCCCAGCCCCTCTCTATCAACGCTGGGCGCAAGATTTCCGACAGGTTTCAGGAATTCAAGTCAATTATCAGTCAATTGGTTCTGGTGCCGGTATCAATCAGATTCGAGCTAGGACCGTTGATTTTGGTGCTACTGATGCACCGCTTACTGATCCTGGGGACATGTTCCAGTTTCCTATGGTTGAAGGTGAGGTTGTTGCTGCGTTCAATCTCCCTGGTATTCGCAATATCAATCTTACTCTAGAAATTGTTTCTAGGATTTATCAGGGAGAGATTACTCGCTGGAATCATGCCGATATTGTTGCATTGAATCCGGGTGTTCGACTTCCAAACATGGTGATTTCTCCCATCTATCGGGCGGATGGATCGGGCACTACCTTTGTTTGGACCAGTGCAATGAAGAGTTCTGGCTTCTGGCAAGATGTTGGTGTTTCTGTTGCATGGAAGGTTGGTCAGGGTGCTCGTGGTAATGAGGGTGTTTCTAACATGGTCTCTCGTTCTCCAGGCGCAATTGGTTATATTGAAATTGCATTTGCCAAGATCAATAATATTTCCATGGCAAAGCTTGAGAGAGAAGTTCGTGCTAGAACATTCATTCTTGTTCATAAAAATAATGTCAGTAAACCAATTAGGGGAGCTCTAAATAATTATTTTGAATGGTGTTATACAAAGGGTGGTGAAGCAGCCAGGCGACTTTATTATACACCTCTACCTGATGTAGAATATCAGCATATTCTACAGGAGCTTAAAAAACTATAAAAGAGATAAAAATCTGTATGCCCTACATAAAATTCAGTACTATAGAATTTACAGATATAGATACCAAAAAAATCTGTAAAACAATTTTAAAAGACATACAGATCTTAGAATATCACGTCATGCGCGATGATGAATATGCACATTATCTTAGAAAAATGATAGGTGCAAAAGCATCTGAATCTATTAAAGGATATTTTTCAGTAAATTATAAGATCTTACTTGGATTAAAAACTACATTTTGGTATTATACAGGTATAAATCCAAGTCATGTAATATTAGACTGCGATAAATTTGATGAGGAAATTAAAGTTAATATATTTGATCCTCTACAATGACTGAAAATAATGGTTGACTTCTGACCCATTGTATAGTATAAATAAACGGTTGCTGATGATCTCAGTCAAATAAGTTGAGCAGGACCAGGGGGCAGCACCCTGCATCTCCACCAAATAACATGGCTATGACCTCTTGTTTTATACTACGCTGTAGCCCTTCTATATGGGGATGAAATAGGATCGACTGACGACAGTAAGGGTTGAAGTAGGCAATGGCGCGGAAGCTGCCTTAACGCAACAAAAACAATAAATGCAGCCAATGATAACGGTGCATTCGAGACTCGCCTAGCGGCTTGATCTTGATGGGCTTACGATTGTGCCTTGAAACAGAAACAATCGGCTATTTTTTGGAGAGTGAATCGGACAGGCGTGCCGGCTCCGCCTTGAAAGCGGTAGGTGCCTAGGGATAGGCATGGTGATCGAGACAGCCCGCTCTCCGCCAATTTTAGGTGATGAAAATGGATGATAATTATTCTTCGGCAATTCTAAAGCGTGCAACGTTTCAAGATGAATTGGTAAATATACTTAATACCACTCCTCTTGAATATCAGAATGAAGAATGGATAATTATTTCTAATTACTTTAAGAAAAGAATTGCTGAAATCACTAAAAAGTATGATTGATTTTATCTGGGTGTAGCTCAAAGGCAGAGCGCTTGGTTTGGGACCAAGAGGCTGAGATCTCGGAATTCTCCACCCGGACCACTTAAATGCCTGTTAGTTTAACTGGTAAGAACACCAGACTTTGAATCTGGAGGTTGAGGGTTCGAGTCCTTCGCGGGCAACCAGTTTTTTGCCCTTTCGTATAACGGTAGTACGGCAGACTCTGACTCTGCTTGTTGTGGTTCGAATCCATAAAGGGCAACCAATATAAATAAGCCTATGCTCTCGTATCCGCCCTGACTACGAATCAGGAGTTAAGGTAACTGGAAGGTAGATGCAGGTTCCGAATTCTGTCGGGAGCTCCAAGTTTGTGGTAAGGAAAGTTCATCGTGGCGCTGACAACTTTCGAAAGCGATGAAGCGGACTGATCATCCGTAAAAGGAGAATGGGCACCGTTTGAAATTAAACGGAGATACCTCACCTGCCACAATTGATTTGCGCGTGTGATGAAATTGGCAAACATACTGGTCTTAGAAGCCAGGTTCTGGGGGTTCAAGTCCCTCCATGCGCACCATATTTTGCCCTTGTAGCCCAATTGGCAGAGGCGGCAGATTCAAAACCTGCTAATGTGTCGGTTCGAATCCGACTGGGGGCACCAAGTTTTTATGGTGGTTGTAGTGTAGAGGTCTGCATGTGAGTCTGTGAAACTCAAGGTATGGGATCATTACCCATCAATTACCCCATGGGGAATTAGTGCTAGTGGTAACACGTCGCCTTTGCACGGCGAAGTCCGGAGTTCGACTCTCCGATTCTCCACCAGTTATGGCGCAGTCTTCTAATTGGACTAGGAAACCAGACTTTCAATCTGGACAATGCGGGTTCAAGTCCCGTCTGCGTCACCAATATAAATATCGAGTGACAAATATCAGTTTTTAATCTTATAGGAATATTATAGAATGTTTAAATTGAATATCACTGACGATAAAGGACTTCCTGGTCATCTAGGTGGTCATCAAAATGAAACCCATGTAGATAATGGAGCACTTGATTATCTAATCAATCGATTTGATATTAAGTCCTATCTTGATGTTGGATGCGGTCCTGGTGGTATGGTATCTCTTGCGGCATCAAAAGGTCTAGATGTTCTTGGGATCGACGGTGATTTTACACTTGATCGTGATGTTCCTGAAAGATTTGTTCTGCATGATTATACAAAGGGACCAGCACCTATTGGTGATAGACTATTTGATGTAGCTTGGTCATGTGAATTTCTAGAACATGTTGAAGAAAAATACATGGATAACTACATGGATTCTTTTCTTCATTGCAAACGAATTGTTGTAACTCATGCTTTTCCTGGGCAAGGTGGGCATCATCATGTAAATGAGCGAGAACCTAATTATTGGTTTCAACAATTTGGAAAGAGAGGATTTCTACTAGATATGAATGCTACTGATGGCATTCGAGCTGCTAGTACAATGGAACAGCGCTATATTAGAACAAGCGGAATGGTATTCTTCAATTCAAATCTGAATTGGCAAGTAGTTTAAGTTTTTGGTCCTATAGTTTAATGGTAGAACGCAGGTCTGTCTAACCTGTCGCGGGAGTTCGATTCTCCCTAGGATCGTATCTAATTTAGTTTTAGATCAAAGTCAACGTTTCTCCACTTTTGATCTAATGAGTCACACATAAGAATCTCCTGAATTACAGCCTCAATATTCTTATGCCAGTGATGTAAGAATCTCTGGACTCTACTATATTCAGGAGCCAAGTCTTCAGTCTGCCATACAAACTCATTGATGATGCTTGTATGATCTGGCATATAGTAGAATATATCTAAGGTGACTAGTGTCTTTCTTCTTATCATCTTAAGTTCCTTCTATGGAAAGTCAACTAGGTGGGACCTAGACCTCCCTGCTAAGGAGTGTGAACCTTGAAAGAGGTTTTCGGATCGAGACCGAGGCTTTCTTCCATATTTATTTTCTTGGAGAATTAACTGGGTGGGACCCAGCCACGCCTGGAAAGCGTTGGGTACCTTGAAAAAGGTATACGGATCGAGACCGTAGTTCTCCTCCAGCATCAATAAATAACCCACTTGAAATTAAATTTGAAGGGTGTGGGATATATGCATACAGTCAAGCCTCTAGGTAGGCATCTAATACTTGATCTATGGGGCGAGCATCTTTCGTTTCCATATTGGAATATGGATTCTGCAGCCGCGGCTCTTAAGAAAGCAGCAAGTGCAGCAGGAACAACTTTTATGACTGAAAGATGGCATCATTTTGGAGACGGTCATGGATATACAGGCGTAATTGTTTTGGCTGAATCTCATGTATCAGTTCACACATGGCCTGAAATTGGATATGCGGCTATAGATGCTTTTTACTGTGGTGACTGTGATCCACAAAATAGTATACCTGATATAGTATCATTTTATAAACCGTATAAAATCGACAAGACATTTATCGAACGTGGGATCGGTCCCTCTGTAATCAAATCGGTAATGTAACAGATTAAAATTTTTTAATAAAATATCTGTTGACTTCGGGTGCTTGGTGGGATATATTGATTCTACCAACCGAGGGAATAACATGCTCAGAATCTTTCTGGAAGCATTTTTCGGTGTTGCTGCTGCAGCATCATTTCTATTCCTTTTTATCTTTGTAATCTAGAGAAAGGAATTTTTAATGACAATGCATCTTCTTGGACCCATGTATAATTCCAATGGTAAATGCAAATCAAAACCTACTGCAAAACAACTTAAAGCAAAAGCTGAACACGATGCTTGGTTAAAAAAGAATGGTGTTCACCCAGATCAGCTGACAAAAGCAAAACTTCATAAAAATAAAATTCCATCTTATAAGACCGAAACCCCCCAACTTAGTAACACCATTGTTGATGGCGGTCGAGCTAAAGGGATTATGGCTAATCTCTATAAAGAACCTGTGCATGTTCAAAAGCAAGTGACAGCCAAAGTAGCTGGTGTCACTCAGCTTTATAATAAAGGTGGTTATGGGGTAGCGGTACCCTCAGATGGAAATTATCTAGGTTCCAGAAGTAGACGACTTTAAAAAAATCGTTGACTTTGATATATACTCGTGATATAACATCTATACGGTGAAAGGAGATAATGCCGTGTTGAAGGTGACCTATTCCGAGATTGTCAAGAATCCTAACCCTTATGTAAAGGGTACTCTGGTAGAGAGGACAAAGAATGTATCCTCTCTTAAAGAGGCTGTAAATTTTTCTCGGTATATTGCTAATACCGCTAACATTGTTGGTAAGCCTGTAATTGAGGAGATTGACTGATGAAGTATGTTTCTCGATATGATTTTACCACTCTTAAGTGGAATCTAGGATATTGGCTCGGACATAGGTTTTATATCGTGTCTAGTTATCCGGACGTATAAGGGATTCATATAATGAAGCAATTCTTTACAATTGGTTTACTGCTAGTCGCTGGTCTTGTTACCAGCGGCTGTGCGGTTGATGTAGTACCTTCCGTAAACTACGGAGTGATTTCTAGACCAGCAGTTGTCTATACACCACCGAGCCCAGTTTTTATTCCTCGATATCAGCACGGTGGTTACGTGCACCGATGGAATATGCCTCAATATTACTATAGGCCTCATCCATGGCGACGTCACTGGTAGAATTTCTTCTGATTGGTCTTCTTCTTGGTGAATTTGTAGAAGGCGATTCAATAGTTTGATTTGGTGTGGTTTCATTATTTTCTAATCTTCTTTTAGCATCATGAAGAAATGTTCTTATGGCTTCGATGCTATTTTTACATTGCATATTATTCTGATATAATTCTACTAAAAGTCTAGCGACTTGAAGATCAGTTAATGAATTATGATCGGGAAACGATTGAATAGTATTACATTCAAAAAAAGAATCTTGTGGGATTACAACTGTATGATTTTGTCTTGTTATAATCTGAGGATTAGTACATCCCACAAGAAAAATTAAAATTATAAAAATAAAAAAGAATTTACTCATCTAGATGACCCTAATTGTTCTACAGTTCTCTTAAGAACATCTGATGCAGGTCTGTCCGAGGCAGCTGCTTGTGGGGAATTTAGATTGTTTTGAATGGTTCTAATCCTATTTTGCAATGTTCTATTTTCTTCTGCAAGTCTTCTTGATAATGACCTTTGAATTTCTTCCAATTCAGCTTGCTTTTTAATATATTCTTGTTGAATCCTTACTGTCTCTTCAAGTTGTCTTTGATTATATTCAAGTAAAGCACGAGTTTCTATATCTCTTTTCCATACATAGTATATTCCTAGACTTGAGATAAAAGCAAATATTATTCCGATAATATATACTATCACCTTATTATTGGCAAGTCCCAATATGGAAAGGAAGAAATTCATGTTTCAGATTATCCCAGAGAAAAAAATTAAAGAAGCTGCAAAATTAATTGGTGATGAAGAAAATACATTTAAAAAGGTTTTAATTATTGGAAAGGACTTTAAAGATGCAAACCTGACTCCAATGTATCTATTAAATCATATAACTCAGGAAATCTTTGTTACTTCAAAAGAAAGAATGAAAAATATTTTTCACTAACCCTTGACTATAACATATATCAGTATATATAAGACTTGAGTATGCCTAATGGGTACTCAATGATCATAAACTCGCTCAATGAGGAGAAACCATGACTTATTGGAAGACATATAATTTTGATACTAGCAATTTTGATCGCTTCTTTATAGGAGCTGATAGACTAGCCAAAAATCTAAAAGCAAATGCAGATTGGCTAGCAAATAATGTATCACAGACATATCCGCCTTTTAATCTTAAAAAAGTAGATGAAAACAAGTATGTAATCGAAATGGCTGTTGCTGGTTTTACCAAGCAGGACATCGAACTTACTCTTGATGATAATAAGCTACTAATTAAGGGTAATATTCACTCAGATTCTAAAGATGAAAAATCGGAATTCCTTCACTGTGGAATTGCAAATAGAGCCTTTACACGTCAGTTTACTCTAGCTGACAATGTAGAGATTTATAATGCCGAATTGATTAATGGTATGCTTAAGGTCTGGCTAGAACATATTATTCCGGAAGATAAGAAACCAAGAAAAATTGAACTTAAAGAAAAGAAAGCAAGTTAAATGATTAAAGAGACCGTATCCGGTATGATCAAGACTGTTCGAGGCACTCTTGCATTCCATAAAAGCATTAACGAATTAAATAAACTTACAGATCGCGATCTAAAGGATATCGGTCTAACTAGGTATGATACTATTCATTTAGCGATGAATATGAGAAAAAATAAAATTGGTGCTTAATAAGTAGAGGGAGGGAAACCTCCCTCTTTTTTTTTATTTGGAGATTAAAATGTTAGTGACAAAAGAACAGTTATTTTCATTTTTTGAAGATACACCTAGAAATATTATTGATGATATGGTGGATGATCTAGATTATGCTATGTCACAGTTTGATATAAACAAAAAGAATAGGATTGCCATGTTTATGGCTCAAATAGGTGTTGAATCTGGTGGTCTTAAATTTAAACAAGAAAATTTGAATTATAGTGCTCAAAGACTTCTTCAAGTATTTCCTAGACATTTTAGAGGTATAGATCCAAATCAGTATGCCAGAAACCCACAAAAAATTGCCAACAGGGTATATGCTAACAGAATGGGAAATGGTCCTGAAGAATCCGGTGATGGTTGGAAATATCGTGGAAGAGGACTGATCCAACTTACAGGAAAAAGTAATTATCAAGCTTTTGCTACAGATATGGACATGAGTCTAGAAGAAGTAGTAAGTTATATGGAAACCGACGAAGGTGCTTGTATGTCAGCAGGTTGGTTCTGGGATAATAATAATCTAAATCCTCTGGCTGATAGAGGAAATATTGATGAAGTAAGTAGAATTATTAATGCAGGACCAGCAGGTCTTCTAAAGAATGTTCATGCTTTAGACCAAAGAAGAGCAGCATATAGGGAAGCTCTTACCATATTTGGTTGACCACAAACCTTACATGGTGTATATTTAATTGAGTATAAATCCATCCGAGGTATAAATGGTAAAGTTTTACACTAATGTGTATAGTCGTGGCGATAAAATTTATCTCCGCGGTTATTCAAGTGATAATCGTAGAATTCAAGAAATTATTGATTATAAACCCTATATGTTTGTGACTAAGAGTCGCGACTCGACTACGCATTATAAAACCCTAGATGGAAAACCAGTCGAGAGGATGGATTTTGATTCCATTTCAGATGCAAGGGATTTTATCAAGCGCTATGGTGATGTATCAAATATGGAGGTATATGGACTTAATAACTTCAAATATCTCTATATCTACGATAAATTTCACGGTGATATGGACTATGATCCTTCATGGATCAATGTAATTGGTATTGATATTGAGACTGATTCAAGCGGATCGTTTCCAAATATTGAAACTGCAGACAAGGAAATTACAGCCATCACTCTGAGCCGTCGCGGCGAAAAGGTTGTACTTGGATATTTTGATTATACACCAAAAACCGAAAACGTTCATTACATTAAATGTAAAGATGAATGGCATCTATTAAATAATTTTCTTAAGATTTGGCAATCTGGTCGTTATCAACCAGATATTCTTACTGGTTGGAATATTGAATTTTTCGACCTGCCCTATATCGTAAATAGAATCAAAAATGTTTTGGGCATCCATGAAGCCAAAAAACTTTCCCCATGGGGAATTCTTGAGGAACGTACTGTAGAAATTCACGGGCGTGAAAACCAAGTATATACTCCAGCTGGAATTAGCATTCTTGATTATCTTAATCTTTATAAAAAATTTAAATTTGAACAACAGGAAAGCTATAAACTAGAATCAATTGCTGAGGTTGAAAAACTTCCTGTCAAGAAACTTGATTATAAATCTCAAGGCTATACAAGTCTGGATGATCTATATAAGCGAAATTTTGAGCTTTTTATCGATTATAATATTCAAGATACCACAGTAGTTGATCTTCTAGAGGAAAAACTTAAGTTTATCGATCAGGTCATTGCATTCGCGTATGATGCTAAGGTAAATTACGGTGATGTAATGACAACAGTTCTTTCATGGGATGTAATCATCCACAATTATTTGATGGATAGAGCCATTGTCATTCCTCAGTTTAAAAAAGGAAATTTTAATCAATCCCTAGTCGGTGGTTATGTAAAAGAAGTCAAGCCCGGTTTAAAGAATTGGGTTGTTTCGTTTGATTTGAATTCACTATATCCACATTTGATTATGCAATATAATATCAGTCCAGAAACTAAAGTTGGAAGAGAATCCCATTTTCCATTAGTCGACTCCATTCTAGATAGGTATGCAGTTATTGAAGATACTGGTCATGCATATACTGCTAATGGAGTCAAATTCAAAAAAGATAAGCAGGGATTTCTTCCTGCACTTATGGAAAAAATGTATAATGACCGAACTGAATATAAGAAAAAAATGCTTGAAGCCAAAAGGGAATTGGAATTACTAGATTCAAATGCATCACCTGAGCAAAAAAGGGAAATTACAAACCGAATTGCCAGATATCACAATCTACAACTTGCTAAAAAAATTCAATTAAACTCTGCTTACGGTGCATGTGCAAACGAATATTTTCGTTGGTTTGATTTTGATATAGCCGAGGCTATTACTCTTTCTGGTCAGCTATCAATTCGTTGGATTGAAAGAGACTTTAATTCATATCTAAATGGTCTATTAAAGACCAAAGACTTGGATTATGTTATTGCTTCTGATACCGATTCAATCTATATTAATATGGAACCACTTGTAAATTATTTGGGAATTAGTGATAGAGATAAAATTGTAGAGACACTGCATCAATTTTGTGGAACTAGAATTCAAAAGATGATTAATAAATCTTTTGAAGAGCTTGCAGAATATATGCATGCATATTCACAAAAGATGCATATGAAACGCGAGACTATTGCAGATAAGGGAATCTGGAAAGCTCGTAAAATGTATATTCTAAATGCACTTGATATTGAGGATGTTAGATTTACCGATCCTCAACTCAAGATTATGGGAATTGAGGCTGTCAGGTCTTCTACACCAAAGGCATGTAGAGCTAGTATTAAGGATGCTCTTAAAATAATTATGAATGGTGACGAGACTGAGACGCAACAATTTATTTCAGAATTTAAAGAAAAGTTTATGAAGTTACCATTTGAGGATGTAGCCTTTCCTAGAGGTATGAAAGGTATGGACAAGTACCGAGATCGAAATCATGTATATTCAAAGGGAACACCAATTCATGTAAAGGGTGCTCTATTATATAATCATATGCTCTCAAAATTTGGTCTGGAAAATACGTATCAACCTATAGGTGATGGAGATAAGGTAAAGTTTGCTTATCTCAAAATACCGAATCCAGTCGGTGATCATGTCATTGCAATACTTGATGAATTACCTCCTGAGCTTGATCTACATAAGTACGTGGATTATGAAACTCAATTTCAAAAATCATTTCTTGAACCTATCAGGTCCATACTTGAAGTAATTGGTTGGCAGGTTGAAACGGTGAATAGTCTAGAAGACTTTTTTAGTTGATACTGAGGAATTAAAATAAATGAAAACTGATGATGATTTTGGTTTTACACATGCAAGTGAAGATGAGTTATTTTCAGAAAGAAAAGTGGATGATAAAGCTCAAAAATTGAGAGATATGATTATGCCTCTATTGAATAATCTAAAAGCAAATCCTGAAAAGGATATAATCAAATGGAATGGAGCCGATCGTGTAAAGAGAATTGATGAATTTATTGATAGGATGAATAGTCTGATTAATGATTGACTCTAAATTAGAGTCGGTATATAATAAATTTTCCATTGCTACATTTGATAGGATATAATATATGTCTTTAAAAGATCGTCTGATTAAAAATAGCACAATTGATCATACTTCAATTCTGACCGAATCCAAAATTTATAATAAAAAGGATATGATTCCAACTAGTGTTCCCATGATTAATGTTGCCCTGTCCGGACACATTGACGGTGGTCTGACACCTGGACTTACTGTTCTTGCTGCACCATCCAAACACTTTAAAACTGCATTTTCTCTATTGATGGGTGCTGCATATCTTAAAGCAAATCCCGATGGTGTTATCCTGTTTTATGATTCTGAATTTGGAACACCGGAATCATATTTCTCCTCATTTGGTGTTCCACTAGAATCTGTTATTCATACACCTATCACCGACATTGAACAGCTTAAGTTTGATCTTATGCAGCAACTGCAAGAAATCAAGCGTGGCGATAAGGTGATGATTATTGTTGATTCGGTTGGTAATCTTGCCTCAAAGAAAGAAGTAGAGGATGCTCTAAAGCAAAGTTCTGCTGCCGATATGACTCGAGCTAAACAACTCAAGTCCCTCTTTCGTATGATTACACCTCATCTGACTCTCAAAGATATTCCTATGGTGGTGGTCAATCATATATATATGACCCAAGAATTGTATTCAAAACCAGTTGTCAGTGGAGGTACTGGAGTGTACTATTCAGCAGATAACATCTGGATTATTGGTCGTCAACAGGATAAAGATGATAAGGATATTAAAGGATACCACTTTGTCATTAATGTAGAAAAATCTAGATATGTTAAAGAGAAATCAAAAATTCCTATTACTGTAAACTATGATTCTGGTATCAATAAATGGTCTGGATTGCTTGATCTAGCAATTGAAGGCGGTTATATTATTAAGCCCAAAGTTGGTTGGTATTCAAGAGTAGATAAAGAAACCGGAGAAATTGGCGATAAAAACTATAGAGCAGCAGATATTGTAAATAACGGCGATTTTTGGAAATCTATTTTAGAAAATACCGATTTTGCAAGTTGGATTAAAAATCGATACTCACTTGGCAAGGTCGATATGATTAAGGAAATTAATGATGAGGATTGCTGAATATTCAAGTGATAATGGAATTAGATCAGCTGTTGTTCTATTGATTGATAATGAATATACAGTTGAATTATATCTAGATGGTAATATTGTAGAGACAATTGTATGTAAAGATAAAAATCAAAGATGGGCTGAGGATCTAGCAGAAAATTATTGTCTCTATATTTGTTAAGGATAATAAATGAGTTTTGAAAAAATTATATTTGGAAATCTTATTAATAGGGAAGATTATGGTAGAAAAGTAATTCCATTTTTAAAATCAGATTATTTTCAGGATAGAGTAGATAGGACAGTATTTGAACTAATTGAGTCTTATGTTCTAAAATATAATAAATTTCCGACTGAGGAAGCTCTTTTTATTGATCTGGACTCTAAGTCTGGTCTGGATCAAAACCTTCATTCCTCAGTTAAGGAAACAATTGATAACTTAAATTTTGATCCTAAAACTGATATAGATTGGCTTCTAGAAAAGACAGAAAAATTCTGTCAGGAAAAAGCTGTATATAATGGGATTATGAAATCTATCCAAATTTTGGATAATAAGGATCAAAAACTAACTAAAGAATCTATTCCTCAAATTTTACAAGATGCACTTGCAGTAAATTTTGATACTAATATTGGACACAATTTTCTAGATGATGCAGCTGCTAGATATGAATTTTATCATCGTAAAGAACTAAAGATTCCTTTTAATCTAGAATATTTCAATTTAATTACAAAGGGTGGTCTTTCTAAAAAGACTCTCAACGTTGCTCTTGCATCAACCGGGGTCGGAAAAAGTTTGTTTATGTGTCATTGTGCCGCCGGGAATCTTCTTGACGGTAAAAATGTTCTTTACATAACTCTGGAAATGGCAGAGGAACGTATTGCAGAACGTATTGATGCAAATCTATTAGATCTTACTATTGATGAATTGGCTACAATTCCTTTTGATGCATTTGAAAAGAAAATTTTCAAGGTTAAAACTAAGACCACTGGTAATCTGATTATTAAGGAATATCCAACATCATCAGCTGGTTCTGCAAACTTTAGACATCTACTTAATGAACTTAAACTGAAAAAGAACTTTATTCCTGATATTATCTATATTGATTATCTCAATATTTGTGCATCTAGCAGAATTAAATTTACCGCATCAGTAAACAGTTATACATACGTAAAGGCTATTGCAGAGGAACTAAGAGGGCTGGCAGTAGAATTCAACGTACCTATTGTTTCCGCTACACAAACAAACCGTAGTGGTTATAATAATAGTGATATTGATCTAACTGATACATCAGAATCTATTGGTCTTCCAGCTACAGTTGATTTTATGTTTGCACTAATAACGAGTGAGGAACTAGAATCACTCAATCAATTGATGGTTAAGCAGCTGAAAAATCGCTATAGTGATCCAGTAAAAAATCGAAGGTTTGTAATTGGTGTTGACAGATCAAGGATGAAACTATATGATGTAGATGAGTCTGCACAGGAAGGTTTAATTGATGATAAACCTCTAATGGATAAAACTGACTTTGGTGAAAGAGACTCTGATTTCTTTAAGAGTAGAAGTAAATTTTCTAAGAAAGATTTTGAAGGATTTTCATAATGAGTGAGAATGTAAAGCTAACATTGATGAATATTGCTCTTGATATTGCACGCGAAACAATGTTTGCAAAGCGTCAATATGAGGAAAATACATGGGAGCAGAGTGAAAGAAAAGGAGACTATCCATCTATACCCAGTATAGATATTAAAGAACTTACTGCAGTATATGATATATTAGTAAAAACATATAATTCATCATCTATTAATAAAACTTAAGAGGTTATTATGGGAAATTATTATATTAAGAAAAATGATTCTCATAAATTTGAGGTCATGGAACGATCAACCGAACAATCGATTGGTGTGTTTGCTGACTATAAATCAGCTCAAGAAATGTCAAAAAAGCTTAATAACGGTGCAGGATTTGATGGATGGACACCAACTTTTTTTCTTAAAAATATAAATAATTCTATTTAAAATCCATATAACTAGTATAAATAGGACCAATGAAGTAAAGTTAGCTTGATCTAGACAAGCAGTGGCACAGGGGATAACCGAAAGGAATAGTCGAGATTACGGTGGGGTTCCGCTCGACAACTTTACTAATTGAATTCGGAGGGAGTTGGATCGAAAGGTCCAACTCCCTTTTTGTATAAATATATTGAAAATATCTTTTATTTGAGGTAATTATAACTGTGGCTACTCTAGCTCAAAGAACAACTGATGGATCTGATTCTTTCGACAAGTATGTTAAAAGAAATCCTAGATTTAAAGAAACTCTTTTTCAAATTGAAAATAAACAAACAGCTCCTTTTCTTGTAAAAAAAGAAGCTAATTACCAACAAATAGCAATATTACCTGAAAGTACTCAATTTAATATTATAGATACTAACTTTCATATATTAAATAATATACGTTATGCAAAGGTTAAATATGGTTCAAAAGAAGGTTATATTGCACTTAATAAAATAAGAAAACCAACAGCTGGAAATGGAACAGCATATGAAGATGAGGTAGTGGATGCACTAAATACAATGTTTAGCCAATTTGGAGTACCTGTTACAATCAAAGTTGGCAATAAATTGTATAAAAATATGAGTTACGCTGTTAAAGTAGATACTCAGTTAAAAAGAGCTGGTGGTTCTAAAAGTGATCCAAAAGCTGATATTATTATTTGTAAAGACAAAAAAAATCCGCTTGCTTCTGACTCAATATACATATCACACAAGAAAGAAGGCGGGCCTGAAGTTTTTCAACAATATGGTGGACTTACGGAATCGGCAAGTAGTAAAATCTATAATCATCCAGAAGTACAAGAATTTCTCAAACAAACAAGTGAATTTGTTATCGATAATAAACTTACTAAACCACTGATGAAAAATATAAAAGATAAAAAACTCATAAATCTATCTATATATGGACCCGATTATGGTTCGAATTTTTCACTTCAACATGTTCAAATAATAGGTCAAGGTAAACCAAAATTAACAAAAATAAAAGATGATTATTACGATCTTGATTTTACCAGTCACATGAGTATTTCAGGTAATCTTTCTTATTTCACTAATGGTTATTTACCAGTATTTGGTGCTACATATCGTGAGGGGAGAGGATTTACTATAAACGGAAAAAGAATAGAAGGAGTAAGGGTTGGGATATATCCAGCCAAACTCTTACAATCCAGATCTGGATTGGTTAAATTATAAAAAGAAAGAAAATTGAATGATAGGATATGTTAATTTTCTTAGAGAATCTATCGATGTAGATAAATTAAAACATTTAGAACATGCTGAGGATCATATTATTCATGGTGGAGACGAAGGAGTAGCTCATGCTGCTAATAATCTCGATGATCTTCATAATCTTCTTACTGGTGGTAAGTCTAAGTCAAAAATAACAACCAAATACGATGGGTCCCCATCTGTTGTTTTTGGAATAAATCCAGAAAACGGTAAATTTTTTGTTGCATCTAAATCGGCATTTAACGTAAATCCAAAACTCAACTATACAGAAAAAGATATTGAACAAAATCACGGGCATGCACCTGGTCTTGTTTCAAAATTAAAATCTGCTCTAGCTCATCTTCCAAAAATAATGCCTAAAGAAGGCGGTGTTTATCAAGGTGATTTTCTATATGATAAACCGGATGTGGAGGAAGAAGACAATAAACTAAAATTTGCACCTAATACAATCACTTATTCTGCGCCAAAAGATTCTGCACAAGGCAGAAGAATTGCAGCATCCCAAATCGGTTTTGTTGTTCATACAAAATATAAAGGTAAGAAACTCAGCGATATGAAAGCTGGTTTCGATGTTGATCATTCTAAATTCAAACAAGATCCAGATGTTAATCTTGTTAATCCAGAGGTCAATGATATAAGTAAGTCTCGCTATACAAACGCAATGCAAGAAAAATATGCAAAGCATAAGGAAGATGCTGCTGAAGCTTATAGAAATACCAAAACTGAAACTCTAGAAGCACTTGCGAAGCATGATGCTTATATCAAACCTTATATCAATCAAACAGTTAGAGATGGTACAACTCCTAATACCAAGAATTATATAAAGTATCTTGAAACAAAACGTAATTCAGAAACTACAAAATTAAAAACAGAAGCAGCCAAACAACGTAGAGCTGACGTTTATAATGAACTCATTAACGATATTCAATCCAATGAGAAACAATATAAATCAGCGCTTGAATTACACGGACATTTACAAAAAGCAAAAGATGTTCTATTGACAGCTCTCGGTAATCCAACAGAATTTGATCATACTGTAGGCGGTAAACAAGTTAAACCTGAGGGATTTGTATCTATTAGGGATGGTAAACCTACAAAATTAGTTGACCGTGCAGAATTTTCTAGATTAAACTTTGCCAATAATAGAGGTAAAGGTGATCCGGATTCTACTCCACCAGAATCAGATGAAGTACATCATATATTTGCTTTTGGTAGAATGAATCCGCCAACTGTAGGGCATGCAGCACTTGTTGATAAAGTCAAAGAAATTGCTGCCGCAAAAAAAGCTGGTCATACAATTGTTTTATCACATTCACAAGATCCAGAAAAAAATCCTTTATCTGCTGAACAAAAAATCAAACACGCAAGTAGATTTTTTCCAAATACAAATATAAAAGTTGCTTCAAGTGAAGCTCCAACATTTATTCATCAGCTTAAAGAACTCAGCAAAAAAGGTATTACTCATGTTACTATGATTGCAGGGTCAGATAGAATTGAAGAATATAAGAAATTATTAGACAAATATAATGGTCCTGGAAAAGAGTTTAATTTTAAATCAGTTGATGTTGTTTCAGCAGGTGAAAGAGATCCTGATGCTGAAGGTGTTACAGGTATGTCAGCATCAAAGATGAGAGACCATGCAATCAATAATAGATTCAGTGAATTTAAAAATGGAATACCATCACATGTATCGAACAAGCATGCACGAGAAATGTTTCATGATGTAAAGAAAGGCATGGAAATACATATAGGACCTGAAACAAGCGGTATATCTCTTGCTAGATATGCAAAACGAAATGATGTGATAGGTGTTAAAGCAAGAGCTGAAGTTGAAAGAAGAAAAAGAAATGCTAAGACTTCTATTAAAGAGGAAGAAGTAGTAGCAGATATCAGAGGTCTTGGTTATGTAACAGGAAATCCCCTTGTAGATACTGATGATGTTGAAAATTATCAATCAAAAAATATTGCCGCTTCTGACACACATAATGATGTATTAAATAAAACTCTTGAACGTTGGGGATTAAGACCTTTCAGTGACTATACAAAATCTATAAAAACACATAAAAAGGGGTCTGTATTTTGATCGATATATTAGATGAAGCGGTGCTTAGAACCGATATAACAAAAAAAGCATCTGGCTTTGCATTTAAAAGATATCTTGATAAGCCGTTAGATCATCTCAGAAAAAAACTTGATGATGGTGCTAAGAAAAAGATGAAGTATCATTCTACATTAGAGGATGGTAGAAAGGTATATCATACAATCGATCATTTCGGGCAACATCATTTTACAACTACTGATCATGAAGGGAATGTTGATTCCCATGTAAATGCAGTTAAACAAGGTAAGTCATTAGCCATAGATATGGCGGTCGCCAAACCTGGTTCTGGTGTTCACAAACTTTATCATCATCTGATTACTAAACATGATCATATTTTGACATCCAAAGAACAATCTCATGGTGGATTAGCAATATGGCAGAAAATGAGAAAAATGGGTGGAGTCAATGTTCATGGATTCCATGGAAAGACTGGTAGAGCTCAGAATATCGATGTTGTAAAACATCCTGAATACAGTCATGTTAGTCATGGAGAACTTGAAGCATTTAGAAAAACCAAAGGTGGTACTGTATCACAACGAAAGAAAGAATATAGAGATCTAAAAAAGACTCAATCAATGATTGTTGTGGCTCATAAAAATAGAAATATAAAACCTATGAAACCCATAAAAGAAAGTGTTACTTCCACGGTTCTCAGGGTAATTAGAGAGAGTCTAGGAAAGTAAAATGGCACAATTTAGAAAAGATACTCACCAATACCTTAATGATGGTAGAACCATCTTTGAAACCGTTATGTTGGCTGACCAATATGGAAATATTGTTGGTCCAGCAAATCCAACAGGAATGGCAGTAGATGCATTTGGTAGAGCCAGGTCGTCTCAGCCTTTCACGTTGTTTGATTCGTCTCAACGCTACAGAGAAAACGAAAAGTTTAATACAGCAAATAGCTCTGGTGGCTCTTACTCGTTTATCTCCAACACCTCGTCCATTGACTGCACTGTGAATACTGGATCTGGTTCATACGTTTATAGGGAATCAAAGAGAATATTTCCTTACCAGCCCGGCAAGTCTTTGCAAGTCTTGAATACTTTTGTCATGAACTCTGCTAAAGCCGGACTTAGACAAAGAGTAGGTTACTTTGGTAGTGACAACGGATTCTTCCTGGAGCAAACCGGCGCTTCGACCGTTCAATTTGTGCAGAGATCGAAGGTTACTGGCTCAGTTGTAGATACTCCCGTGATTCAATCGAGCTGGAATATCGACAAACTAGACGGTACAGGACCCTCACTGCTTACTCTAAACTTAAACAATCCTCAGATCCTCTTCATCGACATGGAGTGGCTCGGTGTCGGATCAGTCAGGATGGGATTCGTGATCGACGGCAAGTTCATACACTGTCATACGTTCAATCACGCCAATCAAAATACAGCCGCGAAAGGTGCCTACATGCAGACCGCTACTCTGCCCATCAGAGCCGAGATAGAGAACACCAGTTCTACGGCGAGCAGTAGCACTTTAAAACTCATCTGCTCAACCGTGATCTCGGAAGGCGGCTATGCTCTTTCAGGAAAGTCGCATACACAAGGTCAAGATCCAGTCGCCGCAAATCAATTCAGTATGTCGGTTGCCGGAACTTACTACCCTGTAGTTGCAATCAAGCTTCATCCTGATGCTGCGGATACAGTGGTCATTCCGACTGACATAGCCGTAATGCCTATAAGTCAAGCATTTTACAGATACAAACTAATAAGCGGAGCCACTTTGACAGGAGCAGTATGGGCAAACTCTGCTGCAAACTCCGCAGTCCAGTACAATACGAACACAGCTGCTACAATATCTGGCGGTATCGATATGTACTCGAGTTATATCACGTCAACAAATCAGGGAGGCGGACAAATTAATCTCGGCGAGGAATATCTCTTCAAATACCAGCTTGAAAGAAATACGTTTGCAAACACTCAAACCATCTTCATTCTGGCAATTACATCAAGCTCGGCGACTAGCAATGTTTGTGGATCTATAAGCTGGCAAGAAATCATTTAATATAAATAAGAAAAAACTTGAGAATAAAATGAAGAAAAATCCCAAAGATCCAGAATCAGGTTTGAATAAGTCATATGTAGCAGGTCTATCTTCAGCTACTGCTAAAGCTCGTAGAGCACACTGGTCGAAAACAAGCAAAATGGATCCAAAAAATCCGGCTGCATATGAACCTGCCCCTGGGGATAAAGAAGCAAAAACCAAAGAATCAAAATATACAAAAGCTTATAGGGCTAAATTTGGTGAGGAATCCATGCTAGAAGAAATAGATATTGATGAATCTGCTGCCGCAGGACTAGCCAAAAAAGCTAAAGAATCCGGTGTATCTTTGGGCACCTTACAAAAGGTATATAGAAGAGGTGTTGCTGCATGGAGAACTGGTCATAGACCTGGTACTACTCCGCAGCAATGGGGAATGGCTAGAGTAAATTCCTATATTACAAAAGGTAAGACCTATCATACTGCGGATAAGGATCTTCGTGAAGGTCTTTGGGATAATATTCGTAAGAGAAGAGAAAAAGGATTACCACCTAGAAAACCTGGCGAAAAGGGTGCACCTTCACCCGAAGCATTTAAATCTGCTCAAGAATCATATAAGACTGGTGAAACCGCAGAACGCCAGTCTTCCAATTCAAATTCTCCCTCATCCAGATTTGACGGTACAACCTCTCTTGCTAATGTCTACAAGAAAGCAACACCAGGTCAAACAATAAAGCGTATAGTGAGAGAAAATCTAGGTATCTATGAATGTGCAGGAAATGATACCTGCCCATGTAAAATGGATGAAGCAGAATATCAAGGAAGACAAGTTCCTCTTGGCAAACCTATGAAGGGTGATGTAAAGAAATCAAAGGTATACGTACGCGATCCAAGCACTGGTAATGTCAAGAAAGTTGAATTTGGTGATCCAAATATGAGGATCAAAAAGAATATTCCAGCACGTAGAAAGAGTTTTAGAGCTAGACACAATTGTGATAATCCAGGTCCTAGAACTCGTGCCCGTTATTGGAGCTGCAGAGCGTGGTAAAAACATTTAAAACGTTTGTCAAAGAACTTTCAGTTCCTCAAGGTACCACTGGGAAACGTAAAGAATGGAATCCTCCCATGATAGGTATACGTATGGCAAGCGGTAAAATAGAAAAACATCCACCAGGAAAAAGCGGAAGTTCTGGCGGTGGAAATGGAGGCTAGTCAATGAATGATTTAGTACAACAAATGAAAGTTATTTTGGCAAGCACTTTTGCGTTTTATTTGAAAGCCCATAACTTTCATTGGAACGTTGAGGGACCTTACTTCAGTGAATATCATAAGTTATTTGGTGATATCTATGGAGATTTATGGGAAGCTGTAGATGGTATTGCAGAAAAAATTAGAACTTTGGATGCATATGCACCTGGAAGTCTAACCAGATTTTCTCAATTATCAATCATTGATGATCAGATTAATATTCCGGCTGCACCAAAAATGATATCTGAATTATTATCTGATAATTCTAAGATGATTAGTGAACTCAATAAAGCATTTGCGATGGCAGATAAAGCCAATAAGCAAGGTCTTGCGGATTTTATTGCAGGAAGAATAGACATACATGAAAAACATGGTTGGTTTCTAAGAGCTCTTTCAAAGCAATGAAAACATTTTCCGAAGTCTCTGTCACAGCTGGTAAACTTGTAGGCACTCGCGGTTTGCAGTTTAGAAAGACATCCACATCAAAGCCTGATGATTTGAGAGATAAATCAGGCAAGGACGTAGGTGCTGCAAGAAATTATGCCCATGAAAAAGCTTCTGTAGATAGAGCTGAAGCTCAAAATAAAAAAAGAGAACAAGAAATAGAAAAGCGAAATAAAGAAGCTGATGCCAGAATGAAGGAGACTCAGAAGTTGGCAAAAGAAGAAATAGGTTTAATTGAATCTACTCATATATTTCATGTTCACATGAAACCGTTTGATAATCGCGATCATAAAATGGTAGATGATAAAACATCTGAACCGATAGGTCCTGCACCTAAAAAAAGCAAACTTGTATTGAAAGTAAAAGCCGCTGATCATAGAGAGGCTAAAAATAAAGTCAGTAAATTTGTGGCAAAAAATTATGGAATCAATAATATTTCAAAGATTGAACATAAAGGAATTCAAGAAGAAACCGGCACAGAAGCCAGAATCAAAATAAAAAATGTTGCTAGACCTGATGATCCAGCACCTACTTCTGAAAAGTCAAAGCTGACAAAGCAAGCAGAAATCAAAACAAAAGTAATAGATGAGGAGAAACCCTTTATGTCTAGACTAGACTTCGGATTATCAGCTAGCGTAATTGCAGCTGCTAGAGCTATCGTCGAGAAAAAACATGATGATGACGATGATAAAAAAGTTGGTGGTAAAACTGACGTAGTGCTTAGACCAGAAACAAATGATAAACTAGATGATAGCGATAATGATGACGACGATGATGTAAAAAAGGAAAGCAAGCATACAACTCCAAAGACCGATAAGGAAAAGAGTCTTGCTCGTCTAGCACATCCAAAAAACAAAATTACACACAAGGATGTTCTTGTTGGTCGCGGTGTATTGAAAAAAGAAGAAGTTGAAATTGGTGAAGATTACGACACAAATACAGCTGTTGTTAATAAGCCAGGACATCCTTTGCACGGTAGAAATGTCAATATTAACAGCGCAAAGGGTAAAATGTTTAATGTAACTGGTACTATAGCAGGAAAGCCAGGATCACATACATTTGATTTACACCATAATGATTTAAAGAATGTAAAATATGACCCAAAGTATAATCCAGGTGGTGACACTTATGGTCGTAAAAAAGCAAACGAAGAAGTAGAATTTACTCATATCACTGAAGAAATTCATCCAGATTATAAACTTATAAAAACTGGCAAAAAATCAACGATAGCTCATCCTGATGGTAAACCAACATATGACGTACATCATGATGGTAAAAAAGTAGCCACACTGGAACCTTATTCTGCGTATAAAGACACTCAATCACCTGGTTCTAAAATTGTATCAAGTAGAAAAGATGTAACAAAATATTCTATTAACAGTCATGTTCCCAAGTTAAAAATATCTGGTTATGAAAGAACCGGTTGGAATTCATCAAAAGATGCAGCAGAAGGATTTATTCAAAGACATCAACTTCATTTGAATAAGACTACAAATGAAGAAGTTGAACAGATCGATGAACTTGAAAAATCAACTCTAGCATCATACGTTAAAAAAGCATCTGATGATGCAACCAAGCATTCCTATATTGCAGGTAAGTCAGGTGATGTTTCAAAAGCTGCAAAAGCATCTCAGCGAATTCGCGGTATTATGAAAGCAACCGATAAACTTGCAAAAGAAGAAGTTGAGGAAATTTCCGAGGATCTATCAAAGTATAAAATGAGTTATGAAAAGGGAGCAATGGACAAATCACATGATGTAAAGAATGTGCATCTAGATCTTACAAAGTCTCCTGATTATCAGCATGGCGAAAAGGGTAATACACCTGAGAGAATTCGTTATCTAGTCAGACAACACCCAAAACATGCAGAAATTGTTAAAAGCGGTTATAGAATAGCCAAATACGGTGAACATAAAGATTCATCAACTGGTAAGACTACAAATGAAGAAGTTGAACAGATCGATGAGATTTCTAGCACTTTATTAAAATCATATAAGAAAAAAGTCGGTCCGGGACTCCAAAAGAATCAAAAAGTTGGCGATACAAAACGTACCAATCGTGAACAAGGTTTTAAGGTAGCTACAAATAAACTTATGGGTTATAATGTAAAAGTTCCAGCAACCGAAGAACTTCTATCTACTGAAGAACTATCTCGTCTTGAAGAAATCGCTAAGAAGTTCGATTGATGATTAAGTTTCGATCTTGGTTAATAGAAGCCAAAAGGAAGAAGAATAAGTCGGAGCCACAAACTCCGATTGTAGTTTCTTCACCTATTCGTGGACCAAATCAAGATCAAAGTGGTTTTGGAGTCACTAGAGCCGTAGCGGACTATACGATCTCCGATGAGAAGAAACATCTTAAATAAATAAGAAAAAACATTTTAGGAGTAAAAAATGCCACTCTGGGGTAGAAATGATCAAGCCGTTACGGTGAGCGCAAACGTTCAAACAACTAACGGTGCACCGATCGGTACATATACAGCTGTTAAATTAGGTGGTGGGGGTAATGCTCACTTCGGTAATACAGCTGGTTCACGTGCTAACGTAGATGTTCAGATGTTCAGCAACGCGACTCCTGGCGCATTCCTACCTGGAATGGCAGTCGGAGTTTTCGGTGTATCCGCAACTGAACAAGCCAATAACAAAACAAATGCAAAAGAGCATGGTGCTCATGCTGGATGGAATATTCGTAGAGCCGGTACCGGTCCTGTTGTTTCATTCACTGTTACTGCTGCAGGTTCTAGATTTGCCAATGGCGAGACTATTAGAGTTTCTAATGGAACAACCAATGCTGTAGGTACCGTTGTTACAAATGCAACATCAAATATGGTTGCTGTTTCAGTAACTTCAGGTGGTGCAGGATTTACCAATACAGCAATTGCAGTCATTGGTTTCAATAGAGAAAGACACGTCGACGAAATCAAATACACCGGTACTGCTACAGGCTATTCAAATACAGATTTGATTACTGTATCCAACGGTACAATCAATGCAACTGCCACAGTAGCTACAAATGCGACCGGTGGTACATTGACATTTACTATTACCAATCCGGGTCTATTCTCAAATACAGCTGCAAATACTACTGCAGTCGTTACAATTGCTAATTCTACTGGTGGTGCATCTGGTGGTTCCGGTGCAACATTCTCAGCAAATCTTGTACCTTCAACTGGTGGAACAGTTACCATTACTCTAGGTGGACGTGCTGGTAGAGTTCACTTAGAAACTCTAGTAGCCATGGGAAGCCTAGGTGCACAAACAGCTGCTTATGGTACTCCAGCTACTGCAAATGATGCATCTAGCGATAATACTTACTTCCCTGGTACGTAAGAGAAACTAGTATATAATGTCAGAGATTAAAGTATCAGCACTTCCTGTATCAAACACCCTGTCTGCAAATGACAGGGTGGTGATTTTAACTAATACATCATCAAGTGCTAATTTAAAGACAATATCTGCTACAAATTTTGCAAATGGTTTTCTAGTTAAGAAAACTACACCTGTCTCAAATACAGCAAATGGTACTGCTGGGCAGATTGCATATGATAATACTTATTTTTATGTCTGCGTCGCTAATAATAAGTGGGGTAGAGCTTCTCTTGAATTATCTTGGTAATGCGAGATTACTTGACGGATGAAAATTTTATAATATTCTGCGCTCGTGTATATGACAATCCGAGCGCAGAATCAACCGAAGAGTTTTTAGAAGATTTAAATAGAATAAAGTATATAAAAAAGTTATTGACTAGATATCAAGAATCCGGTGAGTTAAAGGAAAGATTGATATTAAATCATATAATAACTTTACATAATTGTTTTGGTGTTCATTTAGCTAGAATATTATTTTTAAAAATAGAAAATTCTTTTCATTGTATAAAACCATTTTTGATACTTTTAAATGCACTTCCTGACGTGATTCATAATGTAGGTAAATATTCCAAAATATATACCGATGAAATACCTCTTGATATAAAAATAGTAGAAGCACTCAGGGGAATAAAAAATGCGTAGTATACAAGAAACCGAAACAACCGGTCCTACGAATGCAGCAGGAAGTGGAAGTATTGCTGGTATAGGTGTTGAACCCAATGCAGAACCAGGTGTTTATCCTAAGAAAAAGAAACTTAGACAGTTATTTCCTATGCTCAAGCGTAATCCCCTAAGCTCATTAAAGCCAAAGATCTAATTCAATGGCTGCCGACTTTGAAAATAGATTTAACAAGATAGACGATGCAATACAAAGACTTGCAGCCGTTTCATCAGATTTATCAAAAATGCTTGCCGTGCATGAGCAAAGATTAACACAACAGGAAAAAAGTTCCGACAACATCGTTATGCTTCTCGAAAAGCGTAGAGAAGACTTGGAATTAAAATTAAAAGAAGTATATGAAACCATGCGCGAAGAAGATGGCGCTATTTTAGATGAAATTAAAAAATCTAGAATTGCTTCCGATGAACATCATGAAAGGATGGAAGCAAAGGTATCAAAGCTAGAAAGATTAGCTTTAATGGCGATGGGTTCAGCTGTAACCATCGGATTTATTATGGGCTTGGTCGAAAGATACTATAAACTTATTTTTTAGTTTACATCCTGCTAAACCTGTGTATAATACTCTATGAGTCAATGAGGTAATATAGAGTATTATCATGTATTGGTTAGAGCAAAAATATATCGGACTTCTGTCAAGTCGTCTCCGAAATTACAAGAGAAAGAGTAATACGCTATATAACTTCTCTTGTATTTTTTGTGGTGATTCACATTCTGATTCCAAAAAGGCCCGTGGTTATCTATACGAAAAGAAAGGGAAGGTCCTATATCATTGCCACAATTGTAATGTAACATATGGATTTGAAAAGTTTCTTAAGGAAATTGATTCCCTTCTACATTCCGAATATTCTCTGGAAAAATTAAAGGATACAAAACCTTTAAAGGATCCAGAACTTGAAATCTTTATCAATAAAATGAGAACACCTATCTATCTTCAGTCTGGTCCATTAAAAGGATTGAAGAAGGTAAGTCAACTCCAACCATCACACCCATGTAAAGTATTTGTTAAAAACCGCATGATACCTAATCCATATCATGCAAAGATGTTTTTTATTCCTAAGTTCATGACATGGGCAAATGAAATTATCCCAAATAAATTTGATGATGAGGCTTTGCTATATGATGAACCAAGGCTATTAATTCCATTTTTTAATAGTGAAAATATGATGCATGCCTTTCAAGGGCGCTCATTGGATTCCAAAAGCAAAACAAGATATATCACAATAGTAAATGATGAATCAACACCCAAAGTTTATGGTTTGGATACAATAGATTTCAATAAAAAAGTTTATTGTTTTGAAGGACCGATTGATTCAATGTTTATTCCTAATTCAATTGCTACTGCTGGTGGTGATCTAGTATCCACAATCAAAGACTTTCCCAAAAAGAATATTGTTGTTGTTTATGATAATGAAAGATTTTCCAAAGATACTGTAAATAAAATTGATAAGGCAATTATGAATGGATATAATGTCTGCATTTGGCCAACAAATTTTGACCAGAAAGATGTTAATGATGCCATTCTTGCTGGATTGAGTTCTGAATTTATTAAACACATCATTGATACAAATACGTATAGGGATCTGGCAGCCAAGCTAGCTTTGAACTACTGGAAAAGAGCATGAATCTAGAATCATTTTTTGATGAGGAAGAATCTACCCAATATAATACTGAAATCGATGTAGAAACACGTAAACGAATTAAAGTTTCAGTCTATGCATATCTCTATGAATATGCAGGTATTAGTGTTATCAGTGATAGTGAATATGATCAACTGGCATTGACCATTGATTTGAGTATTAATACCAGGCGCCCAGACCTTGATAAATGGTTTAGAGATAATTTCAGTCCATATACAGGAATGTGGATTCGGAAACATCCAGAACGGCAAAGAATTGCTGAAATAGCCAACAAATACTTTGTTTGACTTATACTGTCGTATACAGTATAATATATAGTGACCCATACGGAGATTAGATCATGAAAATTAAAATTGTTGAAATTATTGATCTATCAAACGGCAATGCACGATTGGTTCTGGATGTTGATGCAGAATCAATTATGGCATTTTTTAAGATTGGATTAATCCATGTTCTAGAAACTGCTGCTAAACAAGTTATTGATCAAGAAAAAGATATTGACGATTCCGGAGAAATTGATGAACCACGCTAAGGTTGTTGCTATTACCAATCCTCTGATTGAGGGTGTTCCTTCCGCAGCAGATTTTATTGCATATGCTGCTCGAGTCTCCAATCCAGCAAACCAGATGAATATGGAGACATCTTCTCGACTACTACGTTATTGTATTCGGAACAGTCATTGGTCTGTATTTGAAATGGTAAATGTAGTGATGTCTATAGAAACTACTCGTGACATTGCTCGACAAATTCTTCGCCATCGTTCATTTGCATTTCAAGAATTCAGTCAACGTTATGCCGATCCGCTTGAAGATCTAGGATTTGTCACTCGTGAGGCAAGACTTCAGGACAAAAAGAATCGGCAGAATAGTATTGAAATCGATAATGAAGATCTTAGCGAAACTTGGAACGTCATGCAAAAGATTGTCCAAACTGCTGCTAAGGATGCCTATAAATGGGCAATCGAGAATGAAATTGCTAAGGAGCAAGCACGATCAGTCCTACCAGAAGGACTGACTATTTCGCGTATGTATATGAATGGAACTCTACGTAGCTGGATCCACTATTGTGGATTACGTATGGGTAATGGGACTCAAAAAGAGCATAGAGAAGTTGCAGCATCTGCATGGGATCAATTATCTCTATATTTCAAATTTTTAACAGAAAATCAATAAGAGGCAAGTATGATCAGAGTCACAAAGAGGGATGGGAGGCTTGAACCCCTTGACCTAAACAAGTTCCATCGTGTAGTTTCTTGGGCATGTGAAGGTCTAACAGGAGTTAGCGAAAGCGAAATTGAAATCAAGTCTCGTGTTCAATTCTATGACAAGATCAAGAGTGTTGATATTCACGAGACTCTGATTAAGGCTGCCTCAGAACTTATTTCTGAAGATACTCCAAACTATCAGTATGTCGCGTCAAGGCTGATCAATTATCATCTTCGTAAAGAAGTCTATGCTCAGCCAGAACCTATTGATTTATTTGATCATATCATGCATGTTGTCACCCATGGCTATTATGATAAGGAAATTGTCTTTAGCTACGATGAGAATGAAATTCGTGCGCTAAACGATTACATCGATCATGATCGTGATTTCAACATTGCCTATGCTGGAATGGAACAATTCCGCGGAAAGTATCTAATCAAGAATCGCGTTACCAGTCGTTTTTATGAAACTCCACAGATGGCATTTATGTTGATTGCCATGACTCTCTTTAAGAATTATGATAGGAGCACCCGCCTGAAGTGGGTGAAAGATTTTTATGACTCTGTCTCAACTTTTCAGATATCGCTACCTACCCCTATCATGGCGGGTCTACGTAGCCCACAAAAGCAATTTTCCTCTTGTGTATTAATCGAAACGGATGATTCCCTTGACTCAATTAATGCAACATCATCAGCGATTGTCAAGTATGTCTCCCAGAAAGCTGGGATTGGTATTGGCGCTGGTCGTATTCGTGCTATTGGTTCTTCAATTCGTAACGGAGATACTTCTCACACTGGCGTTATTCCATTTTTTAAGCTATTCCAGTCTGCTGTAAAGAGTTGTTCCCAGGGTGGAGTTCGTGGTGGTGCCGCAACTCTTTACTATCCCATTTGGCATCTAGAAGTTGAAGACCTACTAGTATTGAAGAACAACAAGGGTGTTGAAGAGAACCGAATTCGACATCTCGATTATTCTGTTCAATTCAATAAGGTAATGTATGAGCGTCTATTAACTGGTGGAAACATCACACTGTTTTCTCCAAATGATGTTCCAGAGATGTATGATGCATTCTTTGTTGACGTTGAAAAGTTTAGAGCACTCTATGAACAGGCAGAAGCCAATCCAAGTCTGAGGAAGAAAGTTGTTCCAGCTATCGATCTATTCTCTCAATTCATTCAAGAACGTAAGGATACGGGTCGTATCTACCTGATGAATGTTGATCATGCAAACGATCATGGTGCATTTATTAAAGAAGTTGCTCCTATTCATCAGTCAAATCTCTGCAGCGAGATAGATCTTCCGACCACACCTATGAAACATATTTTTGATACAGCAGGGGAAATCTCTCTATGCACTCTTGCTGCAATCAACTGGGGTAAAATCAAAACACCAGAAGACTTCGAAATGCCTTGCAAACTAGCGGTCAGGGCTCTTGATGAACTACTTGACTATCAAGACTATCCAGTGATTTCTGCAGAAAATGGAACAAAGAATCGTAGACCTCTTGGTGTGGGCATCATCAATCTAGCTTATTGGCTAGCAAAGAATGATCTTACATATCAGAATATTGATACAGAAGGGCTACAAAAAATCCATGAGTACGCCGAGGCTTGGTCTTACTATCTAATTAAAGCTTCTATTGAGCTAGCAATGGAAAAGGGCTGTTGCCCAAGATATACTGAGACAAAGTATGGTTCTGGTATACTACCTATTGACACCTACAAGAAAGAGGTTGACGAATTAGTTGAACCAAGATATAATATGGACTGGGAATCTCTACGTGAAAAGCTAGTCAATTACGGAATTCGTAACTCTACTTTAATGGCACTGATGCCAGCAGAAACTTCTGCACAGGTAAGTAACTCAACTAATGGTATCGAGCCGATCCGTTCTCTAGTTACTGTTAAAGTCTCTAAAGATGGGGTTCTGAAGCAGGTTGCACCAGAAGTTCGTAAGCTAAAAAATAAATATGATCTGCTTTGGGAACAACGTTCTCCGGAAGGATATCTAAAAATCTGTGCAATCCTACAGAAGTTTATTGATCAGGGTATTTCGGTCAATACAAGTTATAATCCTCAATTCTATGAGGGTGATGAAATTCCATTGTCTGAACTAATTAGACACATTGTCATGTTTTATAAGTATGGTGGTAAGCAACTGTATTATTTCAATACATTTGATGGTGCGGGCGAAGCTCCGTCTGAGCTACCAGAACTTCAACAATCTGATATTAATGAAGAGGATTGTGATTCCTGCAAAATTTGATTCAATTAAACCCACCTTTGCCCTTAATTACACCTAAGGGCAAAGCTCTTGCCCATTTTCTAATTGATTATGGAATTGAACATAATTTATTTTGGGTTTGTTTTCAACAAGAAACAGGTGAATGTTGGACATGGGACAACAAAGATATTCGAGCTGATAAAAATATATCA
>Ga0129336_10000186_pt1 | contig 33113 bp, 29 predicted proteins | sample CPB6_02_DNA_FD_96878 | JGI IMG/M metagenome (GOLD analysis project Ga0129336, IMG submission 96878) | Freshwater to marine salinity gradient microbial communities from Chesapeake Bay, USA - CPBay_Sum_0.6_0.2_DNA | ecosystem: Environmental > Aquatic > Marine > Coastal | place: USA: Chesapeake...
GACAAAAGGAATCAGAATCAGCGTGTTTATCCTGCGAAAGAAATCGCCAGGGCTGTCAAAACCCTGAACGATCAAATTGAAGGTGGATATTCAGTTCTTGGCGAAGTAGATCATCCTGATGACCTAAGAATTAACCTTGACCGCGTGTGCCACATGGTTACAAAAATGTGGATGGAAAATGCAGACGGTTATGGAAAATTAAAAATCCTGCCTACACCAATGGGGAACTTAGTGAAAACTATGTTAGAAAGCGGTGTTAAGTTAGGAGTAAGTAGTCGCGGATCCGGGAACGTTCGAGAGGACGGTTCCGGTGAAGTTTCCGATTTCGAGATTATCACAATAGATGTGGTAGCTCAACCAAGTGCTCCTGGAGCGTATCCTACACCAATATACGAACACCTTATGAATTCTCGTAATGGTTATCGTAGCTTGCGTATAGCGCAAGAGGTTAAAAACGATCCTAAGGCACAAAAATATCTCAAAGAGAGCCTATTAGCAATAATAGGCAAGCTCCGATAAACAAAGGAGAATCACATGTTGGATGCATTAAAACAACTATTTGAGAATAATGTGATTTCTGAAGAGGTAAAAGCTGATATTGAGAAGGCTTGGACTAGTCGCATTAATGAGGCTCGTGAACAAGTAACTCAAGAACTACGTGAAGAATTTGCCCAGCGCTACGAACATGACAAACAAGTTATGGTCGAAGCCATTGATCGTATGCTTGGCGACCAGCTAAGAACAGAGATCCAGCAATTTGTAGAAGATCGCAATCAATTGGCAGAAGCAAAAGCCAGAGTTGTAGTAGAAGGAAGAAAAACTGCTACTTTAATGAAGGAATTCATTACTCGTCAACTTTCTGCTGAAGTTAAAGAGTTGCACGAAGATCAAGTACAAATGGCTAGTAAATTCAAAACTCTAGAAAAGTTTGTAGTAGAAGCTCTTGCTCAAGAAATAGCAGAATTTCATTTAGACAAGCAGGACTTAGCAAAAACTAAGGTAAGACTTGTTCGTGAAGGCCGTGAAGCATTTGCAAAAATGAAAGAACAGTTTGTAAAACGTGCAGCACAATTAGTAGAATCTACAGTTGAAAAAACCCTTACAAAGGAAATTGGTCAACTTAAAGAAGACATCGAAAGTGCTCGTCGTAATGACTTCGGTCGCAAACTATTCGAAGCATTTGCTAACGAATATCAGGGCAGTTATCTTAATGAAAAATCAGAAACATCTCGTTTGCTCAAGGTCATAGACACAAAAGAATTAGAACTAGCGGCTGCTAAAAACGCTGTAGCAGAAGCACGTTTAGTCATGGAGAGCAGAGAGAAACAAATCAGGGTTCTTAAGGAAAGTCAAGAACGTCAAGTAATCTTAAGTGAATTAGTAGCACCTCTTGCTCCACAGCAAAAGAATATTATGAAAGAATTACTTGAAAGTGTACAAACCACAAAGTTACGTTCAAGTTTTGAAAAATACTTGCCTAGCGTAATTGCAGGCGACGTTCCTCAGAAGAAAAAACAGGCATTAGTTGAGGCAAAAGAAGTAACAGGCAATAAAGAAACCAACAGCGTAAGTAGCAGCAAGGAAGACAACAATATTGTAGATATTCGTCGTCTTGCTGGAATTTAAGTTAAAGACAATTAGGAGATAATATAATGTCAGAACTACTAACAAGCCGTTGGGCAGATACAAAAGAGGCTCTTTTGGAAGGCCTACAAGGCACCAAGAAATCTGTAATGGCTACTACTCTCGAGAATACACGTAAGTATCTCGCAGAAAGTGCTACAGCTGGTGCTACTTCTGCCGGCAACGTTGCAACATTAAATCGCGTGATTCTTCCAGTAATCCGTCGCGTTATGCCAACCGTTATTGCTAACGAGTTAGTTGGTGTACAGCCAATGACTGGACCAGTTGGACAAATCCATACTCTAAGAGTTCGTTATGCTGATAATTATTCAGCAAGCGCAGGAGATGGCGCTGTTCCAGGTGAAGAGGCATTAAGCCCATTTAAGATTGCTGAAGGCTATTCAGGTAAGACAGGTACAGGCGACGGTAAAGCCGCTGCTACTGCAAACCTAGAAGGCGAAGCTGGTCGTAGAATGAGCATTCAAATCCTCAAGCAAACAGTTGAAGCGAAAACTCGTAAGTTAAGCGCTCGCTGGACCTTTGAGGCTGCTCAAGATATGCAAGCTCAACACGGTATCGATGTAGAAGCAGAAATTATGGCTGCTCTAGCACAAGAAATTACTGCTGAAATCGATCGTGAAATTTTAAGCAGTCTAAGAACTTTAGCTGGTACACAAAATAATATCGCTTTTGACCAAGCTGCTGTAAGTGGTACTGCTACATTCGTCGGTGACGAGCACGCTGCTCTTGCAGTTGCTATCAACCGTGTAAGTAACAGAATTGCTCAGCGCACACGTCGTGGTGCTGGTAATTGGGCTGTTGTAAGTCCTCAAGTATTAACAATGCTTCAGAGTGCTACAACTAGTGCATTTGCTCGCACAACTGAAGGTACGTTCGAAGCACCAACAAATACTAAGTTTGCTGGTACATTAAACGGCGCAATGAAGATTTATGTAGACACCTATGCTGTAGAAACATCAGGTAGCGATAAGGTTCTTATCGGATACAAAGGAAGTACAGAAAGTGATGCAGCAGCATTTTACTGCCCATACATTCCATTGATGAGCAGTGGTGTTGTACTTGATCCAAGCAGTTTTGAGCCAGTAGTTAGCTTTATGACACGTTACGGTTATGTAGAGTTAACAAATACTGCAAGTTCTCTTGGTAACGCTCAAGATTATCTTGGTACAGTAACAGTAAGCAATCCAACATTCTTCTAAAATTAGGAAGACATGTAGAGATTATTAAAGGGCACTTCGGTGCCCTTTATTATTTTTTACTAAATACATAGTCAATACGATTTATGCGGGACCCGCCGCGTAGACCTAGAACGTCAGCATAAGGAGAAACAAATGGGACGTCCATTAAGAAAAGATATAAACGGCTTAGATGTAATTAAGTCGCCAACTTCAACAAGCATTGGTGTTACAGTAAAATATTATGACCATGTCGCATCTGCATTAAGAACAGATGGAGTGCTTGTTAAACAAAGAGGTGCTAAGACTTTTATAGTAGCACGAGTAGGCGATGTTAATACTGCTATTTCAACTTCAGAAAATCTTCAGTCACTAGACAATGCAAATAAATTTACATGCAAATTAGTTGACGGCACACCAAGTGCTGAAGGTGAGATGCAATTAACAGGCTCAACAGCACCTAATGCAACTTCGAATACAAATTTAATAAATTGTGCTAAAATTACAAAAAGAATTTTTACAGATTTTAGCGGCAATAGATACAAATGGTATATACAATCAGATTCTTCATTAGATTACATAGTGTTAACAGCAGTCTAATATGTCAATAAGAGTATTAAATGTAAGTGATGGCGACTATAAGGTAAAAGTACAAAATACCGGTTCTATTACTTTACAAACAGGCGACTTTGATCCTATAACAGGAACTGTATCCAACTCCGGAAGAGTTGACATTTACGGTGACTTATGGGTTTACGGTAGTCAAACTCAAGTGGAATCAACAAATCTTTATATTAAAGATCAAATTATTACACTTGCAGACGGTAATACTAACGCTACTTTACCTGGAGGACTTGGAGGTATACTCATACAAAGAGCATCAGGAAATGCTCAAATACTGTTTAATGAATCTTTACAACATAGAAATAGTGCATTTTCACTTGTAAATGGAAGTTTCGAATTAACTCTTGGTAATGATAGAGCAGGTTTGTTTGTAAGCAGTATACAAGTAGCGCCAGACGAAGACTTATATTTGATAAATCAAGGTGACGGTGTAATTACTGTTGAAGGCACTAATAATTACGAAGAAAATATTTTAGACTATCCAATAGGACATACTCCTGGAGGACCATATTCTGCATCTATAGGTCCAATTGTTTTAGGGTCTAGTAATCGACTAAAAGATGCTTTAGTAAACACGCAGGGACTTGCAGATTATGTAACTTCTGCCCTTTATTATGCTAACTTTACGCATATTACTAATGATGATACTGAAGTTAGAGTTTATGATTCTGCGTCATTAGATCCTGCATCTATTGCAACTCCTAGTTATATTAATTTTAAAGTTGATAATACACAAAGGGCAAAGATTGACTCTAATAATTTAAGTATTCCTATTACATATTCAGGAACTGTAGGAGACCATTACTTAAGAATTTCTGGCGACGGTACAAATGCAGTGCTAAGTGTAACAGGTGGGAATAGAAATATTGAATTTGATCCGAGCGGTACAGGAAAAGTAAAAGTTTCTAGTGATTTAGAAACAACAGGTGTTGTTCAAATTGGTAATCAAGTAAGTGCTCCTTCTACAAACAGTAATTATAATGTCCTTTATAGTAAGTCTACACTCGGTATGGGTAAAACAGGATTGTATTTTTCCAACCCGACTACCGGTGATGAACTAGTAAGCAGACGTAGGGCTCTAGGATTTAGTATGATATTTTAAGGACAAGAAAATGGCAATTTCAAACGCAAAATTATTAACAGGAGGAACTACGGTATTCACTTGTCCCGGTACACCAGTTACTGATGTGCAAGAACACGCAGTCACTTGTATGATTTTTTGCAATACAGATTCGGTTGATCGTAATATAGATTTACATGTTTTAAATAGTTCTCAAACAGTGCTATCAAACCCAGAAACACAAATTATAAAATCTCTAACTATTCCAACCGGAGAAACTTTTACTTTTGACACAGAAAAGTTAGTGCTAACAACTGGCGATTTTATTGAAGCAGTACCTAGTGCAAGTAATGTTATTATGGTCACTGTAAGTTCATTTAGGGTAAGTTAATGAAGTTTCTAAAAAAGAGTCAACTTAATTTTAGAAATGTAAAAGATAAAAGTGTCAGTGTAGAAACTGATGGTCGTGTTACTATGGATGGCAAATTAAGTTTGCTAATACCCAAAGGCGGAAATAGTGATAGGCCAGGAACTCCGGTTGAAGGTATGATAAGATATAATTCTGATACAAAAGAATTTGAAGCCTATCAAGGAGACAGCGGTACTTCTAGTTCGGCATGGCGTAAAATTAAATTTAAAGAGCCTTCAACAATATCATTTCAATCCTTTGAAAACCATAGCGGAGGAGACATGTTTGGGCCTTTAAGTATAAATCCTTGCGACTTTATTAAAGAAGGAACTACAACAAATATTTCAGAAACCGAAGCGGCACAAAGATTACTTGTAATAGTAGAAAATGTTATTCAAGTCGCTAATGTAAATTATGAAATACTAAACAACCCGGTGGGGTATTCTGCCGGCGCATGGATACACTTTGGAAGCAACGTTCCTCTAACCAAAAATGTTTATGTTATTAACGGCTTTGATCGTTAATAATTCCAAAAAAGTATATGTATTTGAAATTTAATAAATACTGGTAGTAGATTTTTTTGGAAAAAACATGGCAACATTTTTTAGAACCAAACTTGTACAAGGAATCGGAACCACTCCTACTGATATTATTGCTACTAATGCAAATAATAGATTTACAATTTTGGGATGTAATTTAGCAAATATAATTGAAGATAACACCACAGTTGATATAACTGTTGTTGATGCATCTAGCACAGAAGTATATTACATTAAAGGAATTGTTATTCCTGCTAATAGTAGTTTGAAAGTTGTAACCAACGGGGAAAAATTAATATTGGCAGAAAATTGTAGTCTTAGAATTGTTACAGATGTTGCCGATAGCGTTGATGCAGTTATAAGTTATGCAGAAATAATTTAAGGATAAAGTATGTCAGGGAATTATATTTTTACATCCGACGATGCAATATTTGGAGAAAATTCTCCTAAGTTCTTTTATGGACTTAGGAGAAACGACGAAGGAGAATTGTTCTTAACAAGAAACAATCTGATTCAAGCAAGTTCAAGTATTGTTATTAATAATCCAGGCCCGCCTGATGAAGACTATGTTGAATTTGAGTATGGGTTAGATTACGTAGATAATGTAAATGAAGACCATGAAATTCTATTTGATAATTTGTTCTTCAGTCAGTATAGATGGGATACAAGATCAATATACTATTATGTTTCCGAGGACGGAAGTTTTGTAGTTAGGATTAATCAAAAATATACATACCCAGAGTAAAATAAATATAGTTTATATGTAGAAATTAGGAAGAAACAATGGCAGAGTTTAAGATCAGCAGACTGCGCTACCGATGGATTGGCAACTGGCAACAGAATTATGCCTATAGAAGAGATGACTGCATTTTTTATGCTGGTGGTGCATGGAGTTGCATTAGAGCACATCAATCTTCTACTTTTTACGCAGATCAAAATTACAAATATAATATAACCGACACTGAAGTTGCTCCTGCTTGGCAGAGAATGACTGGTGGTTTAGAATTTAAACAAGATTGGACAACTGCTACAGTTTATACAGATGGTGATGTTGTATCTCATGGAGGCAATGTTTACACTTGTAGTATAGGACACGTTTCGTCTGCTACCTTTGATTTAGATTATTCTTATTGGACATTATTTTTTGCAGGAGAAAATTGGGTCAGCACTTGGGCTTCTGGATACAGATATAAATTAGGTGACATCGTTACTTATAATGGTATCACTTATCGATGCATTAAAGAGCATACTTCTAATAGTGCAGGTATCAATGTAGGAAGTAACGACGGAATTGATGATAGCGCGAATGAAACATGGGAAATTGTTGTTACTAATTTCAAATATAGAGGAACATTTTCTTCATCTACACTTTATCGAAAAAATGATGTAGTTAAGTATGGAGGATCTTTATTTGTTTGCACTGACGAACATACATCTAGTTCTACAAGTAACCTTATCAATAATACATACTTTTCTATACTATTTTATGGATTTAACTTTTATCAAAATTGGAATAATTCTACATATTATGCTATCGGTGACATAGTAAGAGTTAGCAGTAGTCTTTACATAGCAGTTAACAATAATTATAACAGTGAACCAGGTCAGACTGTATCAGCCCCTCAAGAAAACCCTAACTGGAAACACTTAGTTAGTGCAGTAAATTTTATAGGAACATTCAACCCTTCTACTTTTTATAAAAAAGGAGATTTGGTTAGACGAGGCGGCGCACTGTATGTTGCATTAACCGATCAGGTTGAAAATGATAGTACCGATGCCTTTTTAGATGAATCTAATTGGGAAGTTATAATTCCTGGATTAGAATTCAAAGGAAACTGGAAACTTGAAGTAGGCGAAGATTTTACAGTTTATAACCCTAATGATGTTGTTTACCATAAAGGCAGTGCATATAAATGTATAGTTCCTCATACTTCAACTTTAACATCTAGTCCAAGCAGTATCAATAATCTTTGGGAAATTCTAATTGAAAACGAGCCTGGCGGTCTTGATGAAATAGGTGACATGTTAACCTACGGCAAGATAATAGAAGGTGAAGATAGTAGTCGCGCTCCTAAACGTATACCAATTGGATCTAAAGATCATGTTATTACAGTTTTAGATCCTACAGAAGGAACATTTGAATGGCAAAGTTTTGGTGATTTACAACGAATTTTTCATGTTAGAACCAATGGTGTAGACGATGATGATCCTGAACGAGGAATAAATTATTTCAAACCGTTTAGAACAGTTAGATTTGCAGCAGAAAAAGCGGACGATGGGTTTGCAGGTCACACTACTATTAAAGTTTCAACAGGGTTGTATCAAGAAGTACTGCCAATTATACTACCAGAGCGTACAGCAGTAGTCGGAGAAGAACTAAGGTCTGTTATTGTAGAGGCTCGTGGACCATCGGACGATTTAGCAAATGATCCTCCTAAAACAAAAGGAGCATTAACTAGAATCGCTCTAATTTTAGATGATTTATTCACTGGGGTTTCAATAAGTCCTAGTTTAGGAAATACAGAGTCACAAAATACTAGTTACATAGCAACTGCTACAGAGGCAGACTTGGTTCAGCAAATGATCCAAGATGCTATTCAATATATCGATTATAAACTAGGGTTGGCAGGATCAAAACCTAATGTTACCGGGCATAATACTTTAACTACAAATGCAGGCCGTCTTGCAGCAGCAAATAATTTAGATGCAAATAGAGAATTTTTAAAGCAAGAAGCATTATGGTTTACAAAGTCTGATGAAGAATACACATTTAATGAAGAACTTTGCTTACGTGACTTAGAAAAATTTTTAGATGCATTTATATATGATTTAAGATACCCAGGAAATTATAAATCAGTTATGGCGGGAAGATACTATGCCAATGCTGTTGTAGGTAGTGCATTAGAAGACATGTTTTATGTTAGAGATGCTACTGGTATAAGGAACATGACCCTGAAAGGATTAGAAGGTGAATTGCTTCCTAATGTTACAGGTGAACCCTATCAAAGAGTAACAGGAGGCAATTATGTAAGTTTAGATCCAGGATGGGGACCTGATGATCAGAGAGTCTGGATTAAAACAAGAAGTTGTTATGTTCAAAACTGCACAACTTTCGGATTTGCAGCAGTGGGACAAAAGATTGACGGTAGCCTGCATAATGGTGGTAATAAATCAATAGTTAGCAATGATTTTACACAGGTTATTAGTGACGGTATAGGTGCTTGGGTGCTAAATGGCGGACGAGCAGAACTTGTTTCTGTTTTTACTTATTATGCTCAAATAGGAATGTTTGCAGAAGACGGAGGTATTATTCGTGCTACCAATGGCAATAGTTCTTACGGTAGATTTGGAGCAGTTGCCGACGGCGATGACCCAGAAGAAGTCGTACGTTTCGGTAAAATAAACGCACGAGATCAAGATGCTCAAGTAGCAGCGGCATTTTGTGGTGAAAGTACCGACCAAGTTTTTGCACTTGAATTTAGCAATGCAGGTCAATATTATACGAATGTAAACTATGCGTTTCAAGGTTCAGGAACAGGTATTAATGTAGAACAAGAAGAATACAGAGACAATGCTATCTTTGAATGCCAAGTTACAAGCAAAGGTGCAGGATATATTATTAGAGGGTTTAATGCTCAATTTGGAGACAATTTAACAATTACACTGGGCACAAACGACGACTCTGAACAAGCAGAAATTTTAGGCACAAGAATAATAATAATTGCTGGTGACGGAACAGGTCAGTATGGGTATGTTCATGCATACAATGAAAGCACTAAGCAAGTTACTGTCTATAGGGAAAGTGATAGCACACCGGGTTGGGATCATGTAGTTCCAGGTTATCCAATTAAACCTACACTTACTGGATCAGCAAGATACAGGTTTGAACCTCGTCCAATTTTTAGTCATCCAGGATTCAATCCAACAGCATACATCTTACCAACAGATAACTTATGGGGTGCATTGTGCTATGGTGAAACAAAGGAAACTTATCTAGGAATTATTACTGACACCGGACTTGCTTTGTTTAATGTAGTAAAAGAAAATAGAACTTACACAGTGACCTTGGCGTTTGCAGGTAACGGTTACAGTGTAGGTGATGTGCTAACAATTGTAGGAAGTCAAATAGGTGCCCAAGACTTTGAGCATGATATAAAAATTACGGTAACAGGAATCGGAGCAAACGGCTTAATATCAACATTTACCTATAAAGGATTAGGTATTAGTGGAAGATTTTTACTATTTTCTTTAAATGGCGATACAATTTACACTAGCAGACAAGGAGAAACATGGACTGGAGCACTTCTTCCTATTGTTGGCGAATGGCGTTGCGTTGCAGCAGGAGCAACAAATTTTGTTGCTTTAAAATATAACAGTAATCAAGCAGTTTACTCAGAAGATGGAGTGAACTGGGACGAAAGTGAACTACCATCAACTAGTAACTGGAAATCATGTGTTTACGGAGATAGCATATTTGTAGCGATTGCTACAAATCAAGATGCAGGAGCATTTAGTGAAGACGGGGGAGAAACTTGGACATTCTCTGAATTACCGGCTATAGGCGATAGTACACAAAACGAATGGGTAGACATTACTTATGGACAGGGAAAGTTTGTAGCAATTGCTAACAGTAATAACGCTTTGGCAAAAGGAGTTTACAATTCAGGTACATCGACTATTTCATGGACCGCAGAAGTTATAGAGGTTCAAGATTCAAGTTTACAAGATTGGGTAGGAATAGCCTATGGTGCAGGTAAGTTTGTTGCACTATCAAGCACCGGATACACAACTTACAGTTTTGACAGTGTAACTTGGTATAGCACAGCACATGGTATGCCAGGCCCGGTCCCAGGAACCGAAATGACTTGGAAAAAAGTTGTTTACGGACATGGAGTGTTTTTAGCAATTTGTACAAGCCCAACTAACTCTAATACAACATTTTGTGCAACATCCGAAGATGGCGTAAATTGGGTTGAAAGAACCTTAGACTCTAACCTACAATGGGCATTTGCTGCCTTTGGATCACCTGATATAACTCCTGGAGATTCTACAATCAGTAATAATACACCTATGTTTGTAGTAGCGCCATCAAATAATAGTAATACTGTTAATCAAATAATTACAGGAGCAAGAGCACAAGGAAGGGTTATAATTGAAGGCGGCCAAGTTACGCAAATCAGATTGTGGAATCCTGGATCAGGTTACGCTAGCAATGAAGACGCAACTTGTACAATTATAGATCCTAACAATAATATAGAAGCAACTTTGAGATGTAGAGTCGGTGACGGTGTAATTCCACAACCAACATTTTATAACAGAGGAACTTACTACAAAACTAATTCTACTGTAGTAACAGTAACTGGTGATGGATTCGCTGATGTTCAACCTACAGGAAAGTTTATTACTGTTGATGGGTTATCTGTAATACCAGGGCCTGGAGCACAATTCTATATAGGCGGCAAACCAAATTTCTGGACTGCGGTGAAAGTAGACTTGGATACAAGTTTAAACAGCGATGGAACTTATAAATCAACATTCCAAATTAGCCCAATACTAGACTACGATGACGAAATACAAGATGACATGGAAGTGCTAATTAAAGAGCGTTATAGTCAAGTAAGAATTACAGGACATGACTTCCTTGATGTAGGCACAGGAAACTTTGTAGAAACAAATTATCCTGTTCTTTATATTGATTACGAGTTTGACAGACAACCACAAAATGAAGTGGGACAATTAAACGGTGGTCGTGTATTCTATACCAGTACTGATCAAGATGGTAACTTTAGAGCAGGAGAATTGTTTGCAGTAGAACAAGCAACAGGAGCAGTAACACTTAGTGCTGATTTCTTTGACTTATCCGGTCTTACTGAAATTGCTCTAGGAGGCATTATAGTAGGCGGAACAGCAACAGTTATTAGAGAGTTTAGCACAGATGTTACTATGCAGGCTAATTCAAATAACATTGTTCCTACTCAAAGAGCAATTGCTGCTTATTTGAATAATAGATTGAATGTGGGCGGTGAAGATTTATTAACCGCAAGTTTTATTGCAGGTGTTGTTAAAGTAGGTCCTGCTGAAATTAGTAACACAGCCAACTTTACTAATCAAATTCCGATAGTTATGGACTTTAGTGGTGCAGATGTTCATATACAAGGATCATGGCTTGCTCAAAATATGTTCTATCGTTCTTTTAAAAGAACCTAATGTATAAATACTAAAACTTCATAAAAACCGGAGTAAAGAATGGCTGAGTTTAAACTAGGTAGGATCAAATTTGTTTGGAAAGGTGAATGGAACACCGCAACACAATACATTAAAGATGATGTAATAAAGTATGGTGGAAAAACATACATGTGTGTCTTAGGACATACATCGTCGGTAGATTTCAATACAGATCTAAACATTATTCCTACAAGATGGAATTTGATGGCAGATGGACAGCGTTGGAGAAGCGACTGGACAACTAGTACGATCTACGAAAAAGGTGATCTGGTAAAATATGGCGGCAATGTTTATCTTGCGATAACATATCATACATCTAGTTCTGTTTTGTCATCTGGGTTAGAAGCAGATAGTTCAAAATGGGAACTATTTGCTGAAGGGTTTGATTGGAAAGGTGTTTGGACAACAGCAACTCGTTACAAACTCAATGACATAGTCAAGTATGGTGGTATAAATTATATTTGTATAACTCAACATACATCTGCTTTAATGGCGAGCCAAGGACTTGAGCAAGATCAAGGCAAATGGCAAGTATTTACAGAAGGAACAGAGTATAAAGGAATATGGACAGCAACTACACGCTACAAACTAAATGATGTAGTCAAATATGGTGCTGGAACATGGATTTGTATAACTCAACATACTTCATCAGGAACATTTGCATCTGATTCCGCTAACTGGAATCAATACATTGAAGGTCTAGAATACGAATCAATCTGGAATAATAGCACAGCCTATCAACCAGGAGACATTGTAAAGTATGGTGGAAATCAATATGTTTCAAAAACACAGCATACAGGCAGCAATCCAGTTACTGGAACAAGCAATTGGGATTTATTCAGTAAAGGATTAGATTTTAAATCAGATTGGGATATTGCAACAAGTTACTTAATCAGTGAAATGGTTAAGGTAAATGGTTATAATTATGTTGCCAATATTGATAGCCCAAGTTACCAATCAACTGTAACTGCAACTAGTAGCACAACTGATACCTTCTCGACTGCATCCACAACCAATATGCAGGTTGGAATGGCAATACAGTTTACAGGAACAACATTTGGAAATGTATTCAATGGCGCAACCTATTATGTAAAAGAAATATCTGGTGCAACAACCTTTAAAATCACAAATTTCCCAGGTGGCCCTATTTTTAATCCTACTACTGGAACCGGTTCTATGACAGCAACATATGCTGTTAAACCTCCTAATACAACTTACTGGACATTATTAAGTAATGGAATTAATTGGAGAGGTTACTGGGCTGATGATACAGAATATGTGCTAGGAGATGCAGTAAGATATCTTAATAATTCTTATATTTGTAAATTAGCACACAGATCAGATGCCGACGATGGTTCCACAACCGCAGCAGCAGGCGGTGGTCAAACAAATAGCAGACCTGACCAAGATACTTCAGGAACATATTGGAGTGTTTTAAGTGTAGGATCTGAAACTGCTACACTACAAGAATTAGGTGACTTGGTTTACTATGATGGTGCTGGTCCTGCGAGATTGCCAATAGGAACAGATGGTCAAATTTTAAGAGTAAGTTCAGATCTTAAGCCAGAATGGGTAACCTATGGTGTAACTGATAGAGTGTATTGGGTAGGCAATCATGGTGAAGATATGCCATGGCCAACTAGAGGTGCAACATTTGATAAGCCATGGAAGAGCATAAGATACGCTTGCGAACAAATTGAAAGAGGTGCGAGATATCCTGAAGCAAAGCGTTTACTAGAAATGAACAGACTGTTCATTCAAAGAGAAACTACACAATGGATTAACTATCAAATTACAAACAGTTTGGCACCATTTGCTTCAAGTTTTAAATATAGAGAAGATCGTTGCGAACGAGATATCGGATGGGTTATTGACGCACTTGTATACGACTTAGGTCACGGTGGAAATGTAAGAACCCGTGGAGCAGCACTTGCTTATGTGAACGCCTTAACTGAAGATGAGCAAACTGGAACAGGTGTATACTCGAAACTCAGCGCAGAGAGTGACGAAGATATTGCAGCATATAACTACATGCTTACCTTAATAGGAAATGTTTTAAATAACCAGGCACCTGCACAAGCCTATCAAAATGTTACAGAGGATAGCACAAACATTATTCCTCAGTGGTTTGATAATGATCTAGTAGCAGAAACCGGAGCATTAGGAGAAATTACAGATCTAGTAAGCATAGTTACTACTGCTCTTTCAGATAAAAATGCTACAAATATACCAGCAAGATATGCTGCATTTAACACAATTCATGTATTAACTGGACAGTATAGAGAAGTACTACCTATTATTGTTCCAGAAAGCACAGTGGTGCTAGGAGATGAAGTTCGTTCTACAAATGCAGGTCCAGCAGGAAGTTTAGTTAATGCATCTGATGTAAAATATAGCGTTAGTAGTTTAGGAAGATTGGAGAGTATTGCTGGAGACATTGTAACTGGAACAGCAGTTACAAGAAGTCAAACCAATACAACCGATCAAGTAATTCAGATTCCTTTAGGACAAACTGCTCAACGAACACTAGTCACACGACTAGCAAGAATGATGCAGCATAGGGTTGATTTCCTTACTACACAAACTAATATGATAACTTACACCTTGCCAACAGGATACGGGTCAACTTATCTGCAAGGATATCATCATGCTAGAAAACTAGTTTTAGAAAATAAAGAATTTATTAAAGCAGAAATTACAGCATTTATTAACTTTACATTTCCTAATGTAAAATACTCTAGAACGCAATGTAAGAGAGATGTTGGCTACATTGTAGATGCATTAGTTTATGATCTTACATATGGTGGAACAACTCAAATGTTGAATGCTGCATTAGCCTACTTTGATGGTCCAGGATCTAATCTTGTAACAGACGACAGCGAAGCATCTGCTAACATTTCTGCCTATAATAGAATGAAAACTATATTGGCACAAATAGTTGTTAACACCTCTGTTACTAAAACTACAGGAAATACAGCAGTCCAATTTAGAGATACAAGTAATTTAACAAACGGAAATCTTGCTGTTACATTTATTAATAGTGCAATGGATTTAATTATTAATATGTTAGTTGGTGGAAATACTAATACTAGACCATCGATTACTGTAACAACAATTACCGGAGGAAATCTTTTCACAACAAGTGGAAGTCACGGATTAAGTTCAGGTGATGTTGTCTACGCTACATCAACTTCATTAAATGGAATTGTGTCGGGAACAAAGTACTTTGTTTTACCTATTAATTTAACAGCAACTAGTTTTCAATTAAGTTTATCATTAAATGGTCCTGCTATCACAGTAGTGAACGGAACAGGATTATCGATAGGTTTCCATACAGAAGTTAGACCCCCATTAACTAACGGTGTTACAACAACTACAGCGTTAATTAATGCATTTAATTCCTTAAGCGCAGCAGTTCCAGGAATTCAAATTGATACAATTGACTATATTAATAGTACATACGGAAATTTCACTTATAAAAGTGACTACTGTAGAAGAGATATTGGCTACTTAATTGATGCTGGATATTATGATTCTGCATTTGGATCAAATTACTGGGAAATTCAAAACGGAATATCGTACTTAAGATTACAAGCCAGTGTTGTAACTAATTTCCAATTAGATCAAGAACTGGCATCTATCGCCTATATTAAATCTCAAGTTGCTGTTTCATTAGCAGCAAGTTCTACCGCGGTTACAAGAGCAAATAACTGCTACGACGGCATTATTGATATAATTTCCAATGGGCTATCTGCGGTACCGGCTATTACGTGGACAGATCCAGGTGTAGACTCTAATAAATTATACGCTAGAGAGCAATTACAAACAAACAGAACATTTATTATAAACACAATAACCACTTGGCTTATAGTTAACTATAATACTGTATGGGCAGGATTAGGAGCAACAGGACAGGCTAAATGTCAGCGTGATATTGGCTACTCTATCGATGCATTTAGTTATGACATACAATATGGTGGAAATCTTGCTACAATTAATGTAATTAGATCCTTGTTTAATCAAGTAACGGGAGATAGTGTATATCCTGACAGTCAACAAAGAACTGCAAGTGCAGCAATGTATACTCAACTAGGATCGGTTTGCGGGCAAGTAGTTAGAGAACTGTACTCAGGGCAAGACACAAGTGGTAATGCCGCAACTGCAACAGAGCAAACAGCAATTACTACATTGGCAGGATACATTAATATTGCTATAGTAGCAAATGATCCTAATTCCTTACCAGGAGAAAGTTTACCTCTTGTAAGTTGGACTGCCGGTGATATTCAAACTGCGTTAACATTGCTAAAATTAGAAAAAGCAGAGATTACATCAGATACTTTACAATTTATAACAGATACATTTAATGATTTCAAGTATAATCAATCAAAGTGTAGTAGAGATTTGGCTATTATCTTAGATGCTGTTTCTTACGATTTTTGCTTTAACACTAATCATCAAACAATTAAGGCAGCATACTCTTATCTTAGAGCAAGTGCTTCAGAAGTCTTTACATTAAATCAAAAAACTGTAACTAGAGAAGCATTAAATTATGCACGAGACATTGCACTTAATAACTTAAATGCTAATCTTACTGCTCAAACAAGATTAACTTCTCTAATGCAAATAGTTGATGATATATTATTCGGCGCAACAACAGAAGGAATTACTTGCAGCCAAGGTGAAGCGAATACAGATTATGCTATACATCTACTAGAATTGAATAGACAATTTATTATAGATGAAATTAAAGCATATAATATTGCTAATTTTTCGTCAACTGTGACTCTAACAACCACTTCTACCTTTACTTGTGGATCAACAGCATGGATGCAAAGAAATGCTGCTGTGAAGTTTGTAGGCACACTGTTTGGAGGAGTAAGTTTAAACACAACTTATTATATTCAAAATGTAATCGACGGTACATCATTTAGCATTGCAACAACTAGAAATGCTACTAGTCCGCTAAGTATAACAGGCGGATCGGGTTCTATGGTTGTTCAATTAGATTATGACTTAGACTTCTGTTTAAGAGATGTTAACGAGTATATCAACGCACTAAAATTTGACCTACGATTCACAGGAAATTATAAGTCGTGTCTAGCAGCAAGATACTATGCTAATGCTGTAAAAGGTAGTTTAGAAGAAGATATGTACTATCTACGAAATGCTACCGGTATTAGAAATCAAACACTAGAAGGGCTAACAGGAGACTTATTAGCACCTAACCAATATGGAACAAGTAGAGTTAGTGCAGGTGCCTATTGCTCGTTAGATCCAGGTGCAGGACCGCATGACTACCATTCATGGATTATCAGTAGAAGTCCATATATTCAAAACGTGGCTACATTTGGATATGCTGCTATTGGACAAAAAGTAGACGGTGCATTACACAATGGCGGTAATGATAGTTTAACATCTAATGACTTTACCCAAATTATCAGTGACGGCATTGGTGCATGGATTACAAATAATGCTCGCGCTGAATTAGTTAGTGTATTCACATACTATTCGCACGTAGGCTATCTTGCTGAAAACGGTGGACGTATTAGAGGCACTAACGGCAATAATTCTTACGGAGACTTTGGTAGTGTTGCTGAAGGGTTTGATGCTACAGAAACACCTATTCTAGCCGAAGTAGATAATAAAGGATTTAAAGCATCAGTTGGATCAGTCTTAACAGATGGAACTAATAAGTTATGGACTATAGAATATGACAATGCAGGCCAAGACCATACATTTGCAACATGGGCATTTGGGGGCAACGGATCAGGAATAAGCGTAGAACAAGATGAATTTAGAGACAACGGTGTTTTCCAAGTCAGGTTAACAGATCTTGTGGACGATAGTACTGATGCACCAGAGGCAGCAGGAAACTTTGGTGGATTTGGTTATATTACTAACAGTAACGTAGCGCAGTCAGGAACTACTACAGGAATTAAAATTGCTGCTGTAGATGCAGAAGTTGCAGCAGCCTATGTAGGAATGCGAATTGTTCTTACATCCGGTGCAGGTGCAGGACAATATGCTCAAATTACTAGTTATAATATTGGAACTAAAGATTTAACTATTATTAAAGAGAGTGATGGATCAGCAGGGTGGGACCACTTTGTTCCTGGTACAACCATTGTAGCACCTGACGCATCGACAAGTTATACTATTGAGCCAAGATTATCATTCACTAGCCCAACTTACACATCGACTGCAACTACCTTGTCAAATGCTGCTACCTATAATGATGCTATTTGGACAGAAACTTATAGAGTTTTTTATCCTGTAACAGGCAATACAAGTGGTGGCGGTTCAGGTGCTAGATTTGTTGTTGTTAAGAAAGGTGGAAAATATAGTTCTATTACACTAATTCCTGGATATTTAGGAATTAACTATGCAAGACTAGATACTATAACATTAGTAGGCGCAGATGTTGGTGGTGTTACAGGAACACATGATATTACCTTAACAATAACAACAATTAATTCTACCAATGGAGCAATTGTTGAATTTGAATATGTTGGTATTGCACAATCTGGTAATTATATTGCTATTCCTAACACAGGACAAACACCTATAACATCTTCAGACGGTATAAACTGGACAACTCGTCCAGGAGTTTTACCAAGTAGTCTAACATGGACTGCTATGGCATCAGGTGAAGTGATTGAGACTAGTCCTACACAGGCAGGTTCATTTGTTGTAGGCAGAAGTTATAAAATTGCAGCGCTGGCTACTACACAATGGACGTTAATCGGGCATCCTGCTAGCAGTAACTTGTCTGTAAAACTAGGTGATTATTTTACAGCCACTGGCGCTGGTACTGGTACTGGTACTGCGACAGCATTTGAAAGACTAACTGTAGCGATTGCCAACGGAAGTAATGCAACAGCATACAGTAAAGATGGCGGAGTAAGTTGGACAGCAGGCCAAAATCTTACTGGCGCTTCTACTGCTAATAGTGCTATTGCATATTGTAGATTAACAAGCGGTGCTACAAGATGGGTAGTAATTAAGTCAGGTGTAACTCAAACAAGTTGGAGCTCAACTGGTGGGGTAGGTGCTTGGCAGACAGGCGGCGCAATGCCTACAGCAAGCAACTGGAGCAGTCTCGCTTATGGTGCTGGAAGATTAGTTGCTATAGCAAATGGTTCAAGAGACACAGCATATAGCACAGATGGCGGGACTACATGGACTGCTGGAGGGCAAGTACCTGACGTAGGAACTAATCAATGGATAAGTGTAACTTATGGTAGAAATAAATTTATTGCTGTAACAGCAGATACAGGAGCAACAGCAGCATATAGTTTCGACGGAATTACCTGGACATCTGTAACGCTAAGTGAAAGTGCAAGTTACTCTAATGTAAGCTATGGACAAGGTGTATTTGTTGCTGTAAACGGCACTAATACAGCATCAAGTTCTGAAGATGGAATTAACTGGACTGATAGAGCTTTAACTCGTGCAAGTGGTACAGGATTTAAGAAAGCAGTCCATGGCAACCCATCAGGAACTCCAATATGGTCCATAATTCCTAGTGCCTCAACAACCGCAGCAAGTAGAGCAATTTTAGGCGCAACAACACAGGCCAGATGCTTTGTACAAGAGGAAAAAATTTATGCAGTAAGAATTATAGATCCTGGAAGTTCTTATTCAAGTCCTCCTACTATGACAATTACTGATCCAAATAACATTTATGAAGCACCTTTCCAAGTAAGAACTGCTAAAGGCGTTCTTGCACAACCTAGTTTTAGAAATAGAGGAACAGGCTATAATAATGTTATAGCAAACATTGATCAGACAGACGGATTAGCTGATAATTATCAAAGTGGAAAATTTATTTCTGTTAAACGCCTGACAGGAACACCACAATCAGGTGCTAACGTTGTATTTGCTAATTTACCTAATAGAACATATAAACTAGTGCAGGTATTAAGTTTACAAGGAACTAATGATGGAAGCATCAAGGCTTTCTTACAAGTGAGTCCAGATGTTACATTGTTTGATGCACCTAATGATGGAACTGGTGTAACAACTAGAATTCGTTATAGTCAAGTTCGTTTAACTGGCCATGACTTCTTAGATATAGGAACTGGTAATTTTGTAGAAACTAACTATCCAGGAACACCTACTCAAGTTCCTGTACAGGCCAATGAAACTGTAGATAATAATGGTGGTCGTGTATTCTATACCAGTACTGACCAAGACGGTAACTTTAGAGTTGGTGAATTGTTTACTATTGAACAAAGTACTGGTGTTGCTACATTAAATGCTGATGCATTTAATATTGCAGGACTTTCAGAATTGACACTTGGTGCTGTAACATTAGGCGGAACAAGTGCAACAATTACTGAATTTAGCACAGATCCGTTCTTTACTTCTAACAGTGATAGCGTTGTGCCAACACAAAGAGCAATAAGGGCTTACATTTCAGCACAGATCGGTGGCGGCGGTGCGTCAATTAATGTAAATAGTGTAGTGGCAGGATTTATTGAAATTTCTGGAACAACTATTACAACAACCACAGGGCAACCGATAACAATGAAAGCTAACTTTAATTTTACAGGCGGGGTCAAAGGATTGCCAATAGCCTGGAATTACTTCTTAAATTAATGGAGATTTAAATGGCAACAGGAAGATTAGGCATTCAAGATATTATAACAGCAAACACTTATTACACTCCGTATCAAGTGCCCGCTAACACATTTAGTGTAGTAACTATTAGTATCGCGAATCGCAGTTCAACAAACGTAGCAACAGTAAGACTTGCTATTACTACAACAGCAGCGCCTTCAGCGCCTACTGATGGAGAATTTTTAGAATATGATTCACAAATTCTCAGTAACGGTGTTTTAGAAAGAACTGGGCTAGTGTTAGACGCTGGAAAATATATCAGTGTTAGAGGCGCAGGCACAGGACTAGGACTTAGTGTTACCATTATGGGTATCGAAACAACAACAGCATAATAAGGATTGAATTATGGGACGCAATGTAAGTACAGGTGTAGCGGGAAGTGGTGCTGGATTAGGCTCAGTATACGCATCTGGTCAAAATACTATCACTACCGCAGTTACTAACCAAGATATTATATTTGATCCTAACGGAACAGGAACAGTGCAGTTTGTCGGAGGTCTACAATTAAGGACCAACGGTGAAATGAGAGCATATAACACTGCGAATACATTTTACACATCAGTTAAATCCTTGGCAGGTCTGAGTGCAAACACAACGTTTCAATTACCTAGTAGTAACGGATCAGTCGGTGCATTTTTGCAAACCGACGGAACCGGAGTAACAAGTTGGCAAGCCGTTCCTACGGCTGCATTAACGGTCAGTGATGCAGGATCAAATAGTAATACACATTATGTTTATTTTGGTACAAGTACACCAACTGAAGGAAGTTTGCCTACAGGCGCTCAATCAACTATGAGAGTTGACAGTGGGCTTACATTTATACCTAGTGAAAATAGAATAGTATCAAGTATAGGCCAACACCCCACAGTTACTGGCAGTAGCGGTGCTAGTGGACAACTTACTATTCAAGGAACAACAAATTCTACTAAAAACACTGCCAGTGTTCTGTTTAATGATAACGTTACAAGTTCATCCACAAGTACAGGAACAGTGGTGGTCACTGGAGGTGTAGGTATTAGTGGAGCATTAAATGTAGGCGGTTCTATAAGTTCAAATAGTTCTACTGTAGTTACACAATCTAGTCTAGGAACTTTACAACCTACCTTAGGAACTAATGCTATAATTAGAACAAATGCAAATACAATAAATGAAACAATTACTATACCAGCAGGCACAAATGGCATGAGTTCAGGACCAATAACAATTGCAAGCGGCCAAACAGTTACAGTAAACGGTGATTGGAGTGTTGTTTAATGAGCACATTAGTTGTAGATGAGATTGCCGGAAGACAAGATGGCGATCATCTAATTGCTTTTCCTAACAATAATACTCTTTATGTACCTGGGCAAGTTATTCAGTGTGTTTGGACCAAAATGGACAATCATGCTACATATAATAGTTACAATGATAACACTAGTAGAGATATAGCAGGGCTTAATACTACAATAACCTTAAAACGTGCTAATAGTTTAGTATATATGCAATGGTGGTTATTTTATGAATGCCACCATGATATTACGTTTCAGGCCAAAAGAAGTGGAACAGTAATAGGATACAATACAGAAGTAGGCAATGTTAGATGGAGTGGCATAGGCTGTGCTGAATATGAACACTCGCATGATCAAAGCAGTACACCATCTTACACTCACATGGCTTGGGTTGATACACCAGGAAGCGTTGGTCCTCATGTTTATAGTTTAGGATCAAGGAGTAGTACAGGAACAAACTATGACATACGTGTTAACAGAGCATGGGGCGCTTTTCAAGATGATCATGAAGGTGGTGTAAGTTTTTGTATGATACAGGAGATCGCTCAATGACCTTAACAGTAGGCGGTCTAGCACCTGCAACTGGTACCCAGTTACAAATAAACAATGGATTAATACAGCAAGGCACTGTTATACAGTGGGTGCAAGCAAGTACAAGTGTTAGAACTACGTATACTGCTCAGCCCAGCGGTAACGGCACTGCTATTACACAATTAAATCTTACTATAACTCCAAGAAGAGCAGATAGCGTCATATGGCTAAGATGGACAACTTTTTATGAAATGCATCATGATTGCGGGTTTGTTGTTCTAAGAGACTCAAACTTAATTGGTTATAATACATATAGAGGAAATGTTAGATGGTCTAATATTTTAACTCCACTATATGACAATGACTATAGTACAACTCCACAACAGAGCACAATAAATTGGTTTGACCCCGCAGGAAACACCACAGCCAGAACTTATAGTTTGGCTGTTAGAAGTAGTTCAACTGGGACTTTTACTTATGCTCTAAATAGATCATTAAATAGTGCAGGTACAGACGGGCAAGAAGTGGGACATAGTTGGGGATGGGCTAGGGAGATTTCAGGATGAGCGTACTCAAAGTTGATACTATAACAGGACCAGTTAGAGTAGCATATCCTAATGCTATCTATGCTCCAGGACACATCGTACAAGTTACATATTCTGTAGCCATGCAGCGTCATTATTATTCAGTTCCAAATAATGATGGCGGCATGCGAGCAGATATTTTTGCTGAAGGCATCCATGAAGGTGGTGTTATTATAAGGCCATTAGATGTTAGTATAAAGCCACGTAGTAGAGACAGTTTTATCTTTGTTGAGTTTAATGTGTTTTTTGAAGCAGGACAAGATGTAGTGTTTACAGTTTTACGAGATGGCAATATGATAGGTGCAGCACAACCAGATCATGAAATCATTGGTAGATATGGCGCAAGTAAACAACAAGGCATTGGTGTTTCTCGCTACGATAACAACTATGATAGTACGCCAAGTTACATACAGGTTCCGTGGATAGATCGCCCAGGTAAATTAGACTGGGTCACATACAGTTTTGCAGCAAAAAGTTCAGGTGGATCAAATCAAACCTTTACACTAAACACAACATTTACAAATTATCAAAACGGAGCCGACGCCTATGAAACAGGCGTTAGTTTTGGAATAGCACAAGAAATAGCCGCATAAATAATAGAAGGAATTAGAAAAACATGTCAGATACCGCTAGCCCAAGTAGAAGAATTTTACCAATAGCAGAAGCAGTGCATTTATTAGCCCCTAATGCTACATGGAGTCTCGAAGGAGATGAAATTACTAATTTGGTATGGGAATCAGATCCTAGTCTCAGACCTAGTAACCAGGCTATTTTAGCCAAAGCAGAAGAATTGCTCAATGAAGCACCGATGAGGGCGCTTCGTAGAGTAAGAGATGCTCGTTTAAGAGAAACAGATTGGGTTACTCTTAGAGCGATGAGAACTGGAGAACCTATTCCTCAAGAATGGAAAGATTATATGCAGGCCTTGGCAGACATTACTAAGAATAGCAATCCTCAGTTGGTAAGCGGAGAACTTGTGGGTGTGACATGGCCTGAAAGACCTGACGGAGAAACAGCAGGTCAGGGAAGATTTAGAGTAATTCGATGAGCACAGTTAGAGCAGATAATCTTCAGGCAGTTACAAGTGAAGTAACTTTGCCGTTAACTGAACTAAGGCAACGTGTTATAAAAGATTTTAGATCACGTTACACAGGAGGATCTTATATACCTGGGGATACATATGCCTGGGCACTAGGCATGTTCCAAGATTATGCTCCAGCATCTGCTTCTAGTAGAATTAGAACGACTATAAGTTTTAGTTATAGCCATGAAAATGGACATGCAATTAGTCACTGGATATTTTATGCCAATGGCACAGAAATTGGTCGTCATAGTATTGCAGGACAAAGTCCTGAACATAGACATGTTTATGTTTGGGATTTTGCCAGTTGGGGAACTAGCACTGCTCGTATAGGCTATCAAGTTAGACGATACGGTGGTGGCAATCAGCCTAGAATACACGCCACACATCATTGGGATGGCACTGGCAGTAATCAATCGTCCCTTGCTGTGGGTGAAATGACAATAGAGGAATATTTTGCAATACCATGAGTACACTAATAGTTGATCAATTAACTGTAGACCCAGAACAAACACAGGTTCCTCTTACCGAACTAGGCTATCGTGTTATAAGAAGTTATAGAGCCACTTATACAGGTGGGCAATGGAACCCTAATACAAGTTATCAGTGGGTGCCAGGAATGTTTTACGATTATACACCATTGCTAGGCAGCAGCAGGATAAGAACATATTGTCATCTTCCTTATGCACGAAATAGCGGTGCAGCACACGCCATAAGTCATTGGATCTTTTATGCCAATGGTGTAGAGCAAGGTCGTCACAGCATATCCGGTAACCACTTAGAGGACATGAGCACCTATACCTGGGATTTTGCCAGTTGGGGCACTAGTGTAGGCCGTATAGGATATCAAACACGATCTTATGGTGATGACAACCACGAAGTTCGTCCTTACACTACACAATATTGGGATGGTGGTGGCAGTGCTCAAAATTGTTATGGCCAACTTGTCATAGAAGAATATTTGCCAGGAGTGTAAATGGGAGCCCTTACTGTAGAAACATTAAGAGACGTTGGCGGAACAGTAACTATTCCAGTACGCGATCTTAAGCAACGAGTTATACAATACTACCAAGCAGTATATACTGGTGGAGAGTGGAATCCAGATAACACCTTTAACTGGATACCTGGAGCATTTTATGATTTTACTCCACGCAGATCGGATTCAAGAATAAAATACACAATGAGACTTCCTATAGCATGGGTTGCAGCAACCCATGCTATAAGCCATATGTATTTTTATGCTAATAATATTTTGTATTACTATTGGAGTGAAAGCGGAACACATATTGAAAATGGCAGGACTTTTGAATTTGAAGTCCCAAGTTGGGGCACTAGTCTGGGACGTATAGGTATGCAGCATAGATCTTATTCGAACGACAATCATGAAGTCAGGATGTACACAACATACTATTGGGATGGCGGCGGTCGAAGCGCTCAAAATGCAAGAGGTCATTTAATGATAGAGGAGTTGCTTTACTAATGGGTACACTAAGATTAGATGCAATTAGTAATAGACTAGGAACGATTACTATTCCTGTAGCCGAGTTGACTGCTAGAGTTATACAACGTTATGAAAATACCTATACCGGTGGAGAATGGAATCCTGATAATACTAGTACATGGGTTCCTGGGGGATTCGTAGATTTTACTCCCCGCAGTGCCCAGTCAAGAATTCATTTTTTGTGGAGAATACCACATGCTTGGTCAAATGCCTCACATGCTATAAGTCATTGGAGATTTTTTGTGAACGGCATATGCTATTACTGGCATAGTCAATCCGGCGTTCATATCGAAGATGGTAATATTATACAATGGGATGTTCCTAGTTGGGGCACTAGTTCTGGGCGTATAGGGTATCAAGTAAGATCATATGCAAATGATAACCATGAAACTAGACTATATACTACTTACTATTGGGATGGTACAGGGCGCAGTGCTCAAAATGCACGAGGACAACTTATAGTAGAAGAATATCTAGGAGTCGGCGAGCCGACGGCAGTTGGTACCGCTACAAGACAAACAATTACAGCAAGGTAAATAAAGAAACAAGGAGATAACAATGTCTAATGATGTTGATTTTGGGGAAGTGATGCATAAATTCTACGCTGGTCGTTTATACGGTGTGAGAGGACCTTTATACGATGACATCACATGGATGGAAACTACACCTAAGCCCACTAGAGAAGAACTCATTGCTAAATGGGAAACAATTAAAGATGAAATAGCATTGCGCAGAATTCACGAGAAGCGTTCAATGCCAGGAAAATATCCAAGCAGAGATGAAATGATTGTTGCATTGTGGGAAATGGTTGTAGAAAATCGTCCCGAAAAGGTTGCAGCACTTCAGGCCCGTAGAGAACAAATTAAGCAAGAATTTCCTAAGCCATAAACATGACTGGTACACTATTAGTTAATACAATTAGAAATTCTGCAAATTCTGTCAATCTTTCTACGACTTATTTTAACAGAAGACTAGTTCAAAGGACCTATAGATGGTTCAGGGGTGGCGCATGGAATCCCGGTAATAATTACTATGAAGTTCCTGGTAGTTGGTTAAACATAACACCAGTTTACAGTAATAGTTTTTTAACTTATACTTGGATGTGCCCGCTAGGACACAGAGGTGCTGCACATTCAATTACTCATTGGATTTTTATGGCCAATGGTCAAGAATATGCAAGACATAGTGTAAGTGTAGATCATCAAGAATCAGGCATAATTCGCAGATGGGAAGTTCCTAGTTGGGGTGCAGGTAAAGCATCAGGTATGGGATATATTACAAGACAATATACTGATAGTAACCATAGTGTTCATTTTAATGCGCAAAGATATCAAAATGGCGGTGATAGCACAAGGGGTGTTCCTAGTTGGGTTAGTGTAGAGGAGTATACAGCAGCATGACCGGCATTTTACAGGTAGACAGTGTTACTAACGAGGCTAACTCATTTAGTATTACAACTGATTATTTTAAAAGACGAGTAATTCAACGAACAAGTTATATACATAGAACTGGTTGGTGGAGAGCAAATAATGCCTACTATTGGGTTCCTGGTGCTTATATGGACTTTAGACCAATGAGAGGTGATACTCGTATTCGCGCAAGTTATAATATTCATACAAGACAGTATGGACCAAGTCAGCATATGATCATGCACTATATCTTTTATGTAGACGAAGTTGAATACGGACGTTTTACTAGAGGCGGACATCACGTAGAAAATACTAACACAATACAGTTTGATGTTCCAAGTTGGGATGCACATGCTTATGCTCGCATAGGATTTAAGTGCAGATCCTATGCGGAAGGAAATCATAATGCTCATTTGTGGCATACACAATATTGGGACGGCGGAGGTAATTCATTCGACTGCCCTGGACAAATGATTATAGAAGAGTACGTTCCAGTCTAATCATATCTAAACACATCATCTACATTTTTCACTATATAATAGAAAGGAATGTAGATGAATCATCCAGAAACTTTATCTCTTATTTTAAATAAAGACCAATCAATACTTCATTTTAGCCATAATGAAGACCGATTAGATCATTACCAAGAATTTAAGAATTATAAAAAAATAGGTATTGATGATAACTCAGATATCAAAATTACCTTGAACAATGATATTCCTGAAGAGATTATTAAAGGATATGATCTAATTGTTTTATCTTCATATTTAGAATTAGTTGATGATCCTGTTAAATTAATCTTAAATGTAAAAAATGCAGCAGAAACAATTTGTGTCTACGAATACAAATATGATTTAATGGAAAATTGTGATACAACATGGAAAAAACCATGGGAAAAAATAGGTCTTACTTGGAATTTACAACAGCACTTCGACCTTATAAACGAATTGTACCTAGAAGAAGCCACCCTTCACACATGTAAAATTCCGTTTAATGCTAAAGAGGAAAACATCAATGCTGCTTAATAATATTGCTATTGTTGGAGGAGGAACTGCTGGTCTATTAACAGCAATTATTTTAAGAAAAACTTATCCTAATTTGAAAATAGATATTATAGAATCTGATAACATAGGAATTGTTGGAGTAGGTGAAGGCTCAACTGAACACTGGCGCAATTTTATTTCAGATTGTAATATAAAACTGGTTGATCTTGTCAAAGAAACAGACTGTACATTTAAATACGGCATTAATTTTGCTAACTGGCTAGGAGATGGCACAAATTATATTCATAATGTCAGTAGCAATATGAGTATAGAAAGTCAAACTCATAGTAAAATAATGTATGCATATCCTATAAGTGAAGGCTTAGATGCTAAAAGTCTTGTCATGGATTATGTAGAAAAAAGTTTGCATATTGAACCCTACTGGGGAGTAAATCAATTTCACTTTAACACCTTTAAATTGAATACATTTCTACATAAAATTTGCGAAGAAAGAAGCATAGGTATAGTTAAAGCCGATATAGATAGTGTGCATTTAACTGAAGACGGATCAATAGACCATCTTAGAGATAAGCAAGGAGTGATTCATAATTACGAGTTTTATGTTGATAGCACAGGATTTCATAGACTATTGCTACATAAAACTATGGGCGTTCCATGGCGTAGTTATCAAAAATATCTACCTATGAATTCAGCCATTGCTTTTCCTACTGAACGGCAAGAAGATATTCCTAGTTGGACTTTAAGCAGAGCCATGGACAGCGGATGGTTATGGAGAATTCCTACTCAAGAACGGTTCGGCAACGGCTATGTTTTCAATGATAGTTTTATGGATTTCGATAAAGCCAAGCAGGAAGTTGAAAAATTGTATGGGCATGAGGTAAGCATTGCTAAACAGATAAAGTTTGATGCAGGGTGTCTTGAAACATCATGGATTAAAAATTGCTGTGCTATAGGACTAAGTTGTAGTTTTGTTGAACCTTTAGAAGCAAGCAGTATAGGTTCTAGTATTCAACAGGCATACTATCTAGCCACAGCACTTAGTAGTTATATTCCAGGATCTACTATCGATTTGGCCCAACGAACTTTTAACAGGTTATCAAACGAATTATTAGAAAATATTGTAGAGTTCGTGCAACTACACTATATTACACCTAGGCAGGATACCAGTTTTTGGCAAAGTATCCAGGATCTTCCTAAATTTCCATCTTTAGAAGAAAAACTAGAAATATGGCAGCATAAATTTCCTGGTATTGGAGAATTTCAAAATAGAACCGTGATGTTTAAAGAGTCTAATTATATTTTAGTACTACATGGGTTAGGATTAATTTCTAAAGATATTGCAAAAAAAGAAATGCTAAAGCAACCTAAACATGTTCAGGAAACCGTCCCTTTTAATTTTAACAGAATGCGTAATGATATGAAAAACAAGATAGAAAATGGTCAAGCAGTTTCACATAGACAAGCATTAAAGTGGTTGGCTGATAATCCGGAGTCATAATGAGTCATTTACAACGTCAAGGAAATAGTTGGATTATCATAACTCATGTAAATGATATTACCGATGTAAAGGCTATGTTAGAAACTGTAGACAAAGAAAATTATGCCGACTACACTAGTGCTAAAGGCTATAATTCTAAGCAACATTATATAATTCCTCCATCGTGGATGCCGTCTAAAGACCATAGATACCCTGAAAAATGGGAGGAAATTTCATCTAAATATTCTCTTATTGTTCAAAAGGAATTAGTAAATTACGGGCTAATGCCTTTACCATGGAAAAAACTATATCCACGAAGTGCATGGACAGTTAAAGGAGAAGAAGGAAGTTATCATACTATTCATGAACATGGACCAAATTCAGTAAGTACTATCTTATACACAAGTATTCCTATAAAAAATAAAGACGATGCGCCATATACAAACGGTTCTACATATTTTGTAATGGACGGCAGTGCTTATAATGATTTGTCAATTCCAGCATCTAGAGTAATGCATGTATCTCCTAAAGAAGGAATGCTTGTAATTTTTCCTAGTTATATACTACATGGAGTTTACCCTCAAGGGCCGGGACTTAGACAAACACTTAATATAGACTACCATGGAGATCCTAACTTTACATATGGCTTAGGAACTGGCGGATCGACAAGTTTCAATTAATGCGTATTACTTCTATTTGTATTGTGGGTGGCGGAAGTAGTGGATTTTTAACTGCCTGCTACATAGCCAATAAATTTCCTCAAATAAGTCTTACCTTAGTTGAAAGTACTAGGATAGGAACTATAGGAGTAGGTGAAGGCACACAACCTTACACAACAAAATTTTTGCGTGATTGTGGGTTAGAACCCAAAGATTGGATGAAAGACTCAGACGCAACTTATAAACTGGGAGTTGAATTTATAGGTTGGCAAAAACATCCGTTTTTTGTTGACAATGATAGTACAATTACACATATTGTGGGCCCTAACAAGTTAATTCATGATTTTTGGGTAGGTATGGATCCTATAAAATACTTTAACTGGTTACCGGCATATAGACTTGCCAAATCTAATATAAGCCCTAAATTAAATCATGATCTTGATTTTGTTATAGGATCAACTAACATCCCGTCTGAGGCTGTGCATTTTAATGCACATAAAATAATAGATACTCTTAGATCTAAAGTAAAAAATAAAATAAATTATATAGATGCAGAAATATTAGATGTAAAATTAAATAATCTTGGAGTAGAATCCCTGATCATAGAAGGAAAAGAAATCACTTCTGATCTTTATATAGATTGTACAGGATTTAGGTCATTATTAATAGAAAAATATTTAAATGTAAAACATCACGATATTAAGGCACTCTTGCCATGCAATAAGGCAATCGCTATTCCAACATCTTACAATAATCCAAAAGAGCAGTGTCACCCTTATACAAAATCAACTGCTATGTCCAATGGCTGGATGTGGACTATTCCAACATATGGTCGTATAGGAAACGGCTATGTGTATAGTTCAGATTTTATAAGTGCTGATGCAGCAGAATTAGAACTGCGTACTGCTTTACAAGATTTTAAGACAGATGCTCTACATATTGACATGAAAACAGGATATAAAGAAAAAATATGTTGTAAAAATGTTGTAGCAGTAGGTCTAAGTGGCGGATTTGTGGAACCTTTAGAGGCCACGGGAATAACATTTACTACTAAATCTGTTGAAATTCTATGCAGTTATCTTGAATCATTTGATTTTATTTACGATGAAAATGTAAGAAATAATATTAATGAAATTTATAATTCTTTGTTTAAAGAAATTTTAGCCTTTATACATCTACACTACAAAACTAATGATGCCAAACCGACAGAATTTTGGAAATACTTTGAAGAAGTTCCATTTCCAGAGTTTATAAAAGATATAGTAAGAAACTTTGTTCCTTACCCACCTAATCAATTATTTAAAGAAAATAATTTCAGCATGTTTCATAGCGGGCAATGGTTCGAAGTTCTTATGGCCTGCGGACAATATAAAGATTTAGAAAACAATCTTAGCCATAATGAAAAAATTTATTATAGCATACACAAAGAAATGTTAGATACAAGAACAAATTTGGAACTCGCTACATTTCCTAACCATTATGAATACTTAACAACTCTTTATAGTTAATTTACTAATTCTGCTTCTCTTAACTTTTTATTAATGCTTATTCTTAATTCGTTGATAGTCTTTTTAAATTCTATAGAATTTGAACTAATACGATTAACAACCCCTAGATCACTGTGACAGGAATCTAATAAGCGAACTTGCTTAAGTAAATTAGTTATAAGTGCTCCTATTTCCTTTTTTACTTGGTCGTTTTTAATTAATTCTAAACGATGATTCCAGTCATTAAGTTCATTCTGAAAAACTTCACTTTTTTCTATTGATAAGATCATGTTAACCTCAAAAAATATCAATTATGTCAATTATAGTTTGTATTTTGGTTTGAAAAATTTTATTACGCAAACTTAGGTCTAATGCTTTATGTAAAGGTCTAGGTAAACTATTTAAGTCAAACCACCCCCAGGCTAGGTGTTCTTTACTCAATTTAGGAACGAATTCATTCTCGCAAACACAAAAAAATGTAGAAAAGTTAAACAATGTATCATTACTTACAAATTTTTCTAACGGTATAGTTTTTAAAATATTGGGTAAGAAACTTAATTCTTCTTCTATCTCTCTACTAAGACCTTGCCAAGCAGTTTCTCCAGCATTATGTGTACCGCCTACGAGACCCCATTTACCATTATGTTTTCCGTTAGATTTTTGAAGTAGCAGTATTCTTTGAGTTGCTTTACTACAAATAATAGCGCCTGAACACTCTATTTCTTTAGAGTTGGAGTCTCCAATGTCCTCTATCATACTCGCCTTCAAAACTTTTTACCCACGATATCCCGTTCCATTTATATTGAGTTCCTGTGTAGTAATTAGTATGATATATGATAGAATCGGTATACATTTGAGCATCAAAAATAACACGCCATTCTGACCCTGTCCACATTATAATATCGTTTGCATAGGCTATTGAATCGTCTCCGTCCGAACGTTTCCATGCATCTGGACCATCTTCATTAAAGTTTAAAACAAACGTAACAGTGGTATTTTTTGGAATGGCAGTGGTTGTTTTGATAAAACATTTTCCAGAATTATTTTCTAATGTATGGGCAGTTACAATGCCGTCTACAACTAACATTGAGTCATTGATTTTATCAAAGTCTTCGCCCGTATTAATAGACTTACTGGCTCTTGGTGTAATAAAAGTTTCTCTAACTCCTCCGCCTAAGTTTTCTACAAGTAAGTATCTAATTCCTACAGATACGGGCTGATCAACATGTTCGCCATTTGGTCTCTTAGGGTTAAAGGTTAAAGGATTAACTATGGCATCAAATGTACCTTTACCTGTAGCACTATCGTAACCAATATCTATTCCTTGGACTCTTCCTTGATCATCGATATAAGTGTTACTAGTAAAAGTGTCTGTGTCCCAAATTACACTAAGTAAACTAGGATCTAATGGGTTAAAAGACACTGTTCCAACTATTTCAGAACCATCGCTTTGAATAAGAAATATCTTACTAATCCCGGGTCTAAATTCACCAGGCATTTGCTTAAGAAGAATTTCCCAAGCAATACTGTTACCTTCTCCTTTAACTTTGCTAAACATTCTTATGCCTTCTGGGCTTACATCTATTTCAAAATTACCAGGAGTAGTTGTTGTGCTAAATTCAAAATCGCTTAACCCTGTGTTAAATGCTTCTGGGTCAACACCTAGTCCTTCTATGTAATTTCCTATTCCGGGCACCGTACTAGTATAGAGGCTACTTATAATGCGAGTTACTACACCTAATTTTTTAACCTTAACAGGAGTGCTTAACCAAGTAGGCGTTTTTAAAGTTATACTAGCAATGTCAATGCTACTA
>Ga0129336_10000188_pt1 | contig 33071 bp, 38 predicted proteins | sample CPB6_02_DNA_FD_96878 | JGI IMG/M metagenome (GOLD analysis project Ga0129336, IMG submission 96878) | Freshwater to marine salinity gradient microbial communities from Chesapeake Bay, USA - CPBay_Sum_0.6_0.2_DNA | ecosystem: Environmental > Aquatic > Marine > Coastal | place: USA: Chesapeake...
GCCATCGACGCGTGCATCGAGACCTTCGGCTCGCTCGACGTGATGATCAACAATGCGGGCGTCGTGGGGGTGCAGGGCTCGATCATCGACACCGAGCTGCCCGACTACGAGCGCACCATGGCGATCCTGCTGACCAGCGTCTACCTCGGAACCAAGCACGCGATGCGCGTGATGAAGGCCCAGGGCCACGGTGCGATCATCAACACGTCGAGCACCGCAGGCGTCCAGGGCGGCCTCGGCCCGCACATCTACACGACGGCCAAGCACGGGGTGATCGGCCTGTCGAAGTCGGTTGCGGTCGAGGCGGCCCCGCACGGCATCCGCGTCAATGTCCTGTGCCCGGGGGCCACGCTGTCGTCCCTCACCGCCGGGCTCGTCACGGGTGACCCCGACGCCCTTGACGCCGCCTACGAGCGGCTGGCGTCCAAGTACCCGGGCGGCAAGGCCCCCCGACCGGAGGACATGGCCAATGCCGCGGTGTTCCTCGCCAGCGACGAGGGCCGGTTCATGAACGGCGCCGTCATCGTCATGGATGCCGGCAAGGAGGTCCTGTCGGACCGGGCGGCGAAGTTCTACCCCGCGGAGACCACGCACGCGTGATCCCCGCCGCCGGGGCGTCGACTAGCTTGCCGACCGCCCGACCGCGGCCACGCCGCTGAGGATCTCCCTCTCGTTGTCCATGCGCATGCGCAGGATGTCCTCACCCCGCGCGATGAGGTCGCGCTCCATGGTGTCCATAACCAGGTCCATCGCGTCGGCGAAGGCACTGCTCGCGCGCTGGTAGTCGGCGATGACGTCCGCGAGCACGAGGGAGTCGCCCATGCGAGCAGCGTCGGCGGCGGCAGCGATCCCTGCGCTTCCCGTGGCGGCCGCCACGTCACTGGCGAAGTCGACGTACACGGGAATCTCCTCGCGCATGACGGCGATCTCGCGCTCGCTGGCGTTCGCGCAGTTGTTCAGGACGATCGTGAGCATATGGAGGCGGATCTGCTGGGCCGGATCCGTCAGGCTGGGCATGATGTCGCGCATGAGCTCCTCGACGACGTCCTCGAGGATGCGCGAGGTTGATGGGCGCGTGATCATCGGGTGGCCTCCTCGGCGTAGGGCAGCTCGAGCGAGTAGTCGAGGTAGAGCCTGTGGAAGTGGGCGTAGGCCGTCATCAGGAACGTGCCCATGACGCCGCGGTGACGACCCTGCGTGACGTCCTCGGTGCCGCGCATGATGTCGAGCATCAGGTGGCTGGTGCCCAGCAGCAGGAAGTACCTCGCGATCGCCGGGTTGATCTGCTCCGTGGTCAGGCCCGTCAGCTCCCGGTAGATGGCCACGAAGGCCTCGGGATCGGGGTGGTACAGGTGCGGGGGCATCGGGATCTGCAGGTAGTACCCGAGGTCGAGCCGCGGGTCGCCGATGCGGGCGAACTCCCAGTCGATGATGTACGGGTCGGTGCCCTCCGAGAGCAGGAAGTTGCCGGGCTGGAGGTCGCCGTGCACGAGGGCCAGCGGCACCTCGGGCGGGATGTTCATCCGGATCTTCTTCAGCGTGTAGCGCAGGATCGGGTCGACCTCGCCGATCGCGTCCATCATCCGCTCGTAGTTGGCGATGACATCGTCGATGTGCTCACGCCAGCTCGCCGGCCGCTCGATGCTCGCGTCGATCGATTCCAAGGGCGTGTTGTGGGCCGAGGCCATGATCGCCACGAAGTCCGCGCGCGCCCTGTCGAGGTCGGGTCCGGTGTCGAGGAACTTCTGCATCGACGTGGAGTCGATGGCCTCGGAGACGATGCACGGGCAGCCCATGTACTCACCGGTGGCGTCGAAGTAGCGCGGTGTCGGGATACGGAAGTCGGGCAGGTCCTTGACCGCCTGCAGGATGGCCCACTCCGCGGCGCGGTCGCTGCGGAAGACGCTGCTCTCGACGGGAGGATCGCCTCGGAGCACGAACCGCTCGGTGGCGCCGTCGGCCCAGCGCACCTCGGCCATGACGGTCTCGCGGCTGTAGCCCCCGGGCACGGGCGCCGCGCTGAGGACCGCCGCGCCGCGTTCCGGCTCCACCGCGTCCAGGAGGGCCTGGAAGTGCTCGACGTCCATGTCAGGCCTCCTCAATCCGGTAGCTCAGGTCGTTGACGTCGCGGGTGCCGCGCACGGTCTCGGGGCGCTTGGTGAAGTAGTCGTCGGCGATCGGCTCCGTGCGCGTCCAGTCGACGACCTCGGTGCGATGCGTCATGCGCCAGCCGTCCGGCGTACGGCGGTACCTGTCGATGTAGCGCCCGCAGATGAATCTGTCGAAACCCTCGGTCGCGTGCTGGTGGAACGCCTGGAAGTAGACCTCGCCGGTGGCCTGATCTCCGTCGATCGTGAGGTTGACCTGGCCTAGGAAGTGCTGGGTGGCGCGGTAGGCGCTCAGGGCCCTCATCGCCATGTCGGCCATCTCGTCAGGACCCCCGCGGAATGTCCCGTAGTGAGTCGTCGCATCGTCCGCGAAGACGCTTCGGACGAGGTCGCGGTCATGGCGGTCAAGACCGCGGGTGTAGGTGGCCGACAGGGCGCGCAGCTCCGCCTCATCCGCCAGACGCTGCAGCGAGTAGCCGCTCATGGTGCGAGCACGCACTCGAGGTGGCCGAACCCGCGGTCGGCCGGATCGGCGAGGTTGACGCAGGTGGCGAAGTGCTCGGCCCACGCATCGGCTCGCGGGATGAACCAGCCCGCCGGATCCCCCACCTCGGTCGGGTGCGTCACGTCCCACACCTCTCCCTCGTGGTGGTCATCGCCGCGGTAGACGCCGCGGCCGCGCCGGTCGGCGAATCCGTCGTGGTAGCCGCCGCCCTGGAGGTAGGCGGGGCGGCCCACCGGGGTGAGCCGGAAGCGGTCGACGGTGCCGTCCGCACGCGTCAGGGCGACCGTGGTGTCCGCAGCCCGGGGGAGACCGTCGACGCGGGTGGCCGTCGCGTGGCCGCTCGCGTAACGCCACCGGGGCCGGCTCGGATCGAGCGGGATCACCACGGCCTCGAATCCGTCGACGGAGTCGTCGGCCTGCTGGTGGAACTGCCAGAACATGACGCAGTCCGGCATCCGGACCATCGTCCACTGCCGCATCGCGAATCCGCGGCGCGGGTCGCGCCCGGTCACCGGGGCGATGCCGTCGGTGGTCCCGCCGGTGCGGCCGAGCCCCCAGGAGTGGTCGCGCACGCCGAGCCACGACGACGGCGTCACGCTGAACTCCCGGCCGTCGACGGCCAGGGTGCCGGTGACCTCGCAGGCCTGGTCGTAGTTGGTGCGGTCGTACACCGTTCGGCCCCCGGAGTAGCGCACGACGCGGTCCTCGAGGTGTGGCTCGTGCAGCCCCTGCCAGACGAGGTCGAAGGTGATGCCGTACGCGTTGTCGCCGCACGTGAGCCGCAGTTGCTCCATCGGCCGGGTGATGTCGAGGCGGAGGGGGCCGACCGCGATGTCGTCGATCTCGGGCCTCAGGCGCCGCGACCACCGGGCGTTGTGCTGGCGACCGTCGACGACGACGCAGGCGAAGCCGTCGATCACGTCAGTGTTGGGGTAGAGGCGGATCGCGGACCACAGAGACGTGCCGGTCGCCTCGTCGCCGAGGGTGAAGTAGAAGCCGTCGTTCCAGTGCACCGAGTCGCTCACGACGGAGTCGAAGGTGCCGCCCACCTGGTGGCGCGGGTACTCGTCCATCCGCGTCAGGCGGCCCGGATCGGTCATGGCGGCAGCCTAGCGGGCCACCCCTAGTTATGGGACGGATTGTCCTATAGAGTCCGGAGCATGGAGATCCTCGTCCTCGGCGGCAGCACCTTCGTCGGCCGGCGCATGGTCGACCTGCTCACCGGTCGGGGCCATGACGTCGCCGTCCTGAACAGGGGTCGGACGGCGTCGACCCTGCCCGATGGAGTGCGCCGCATCGTCGGCGATCGCACCAGCACCGAGTCCATGCGGCAGGCCCTGGAGGGCACGCGCTGGGACGCTGTCATCGACGTCTCGGGATTCGTGATGGCGGCCGGCGGCGGGCAGTTCGAGGAGCTGCTGGCGCTGCTGGACGGGCGCGTGGGCGCGTACGTCTTCGTCTCGTCGATCATGGCCTACGAGCCGAGCGGGATCATGCCGTGGACGGAGGACGCGGCGACCACGCGTGATCCGATCACCACGTACGGCGGCTTCAAGGCGCACGCCGAGGCGGCCATCCTCGCCCGCCATCGTGCGACCGGGTTCCCCGGATCCATCGCACGGCCGGCGGCGATCTACGGCCCGGACAACAACATCCTCGACATGGAGGCGGCAATGTTCCTGCGGCTGCGCCGCGGGCTGCCGATCCTGCTGCCCCACGAGGGCCTGGTCACCACCAGTTACGGCCACGTCGACGACCTGTGCCTGAACCTGCTCGAGATGGCCGTGTCATCCGTGTGCGCGGGCCAGATCGTGAACATCACGGGCACGGGCGCATCCGCGCGCGCATGGACGCAGTTGCTGGCGGGGATCGTGGGCGTGGAGCCGCACATCGTCGAGCTCCCGACGGGATTCACCGAGCTCACGCCGATCTACGGCCACCTGTTCGGCGCGAAGCACCACGGCATCCTCTCCGTGGCGAAGGCCGCGGCGCTCGGGCTCACTGCTGAACGGGGACTCGAGGGCGGATACCGCCAGACCTACGAGTGGTTCTGCGCGTCCCCGCTCGTCGATGCGCCCGAGCGGATGTCTGATCCCGTCTGGGGTGCGGGGTACGACTTCGACCTCGAGGCGCAGGTGGTCGACTCCCTGCGACGGGGCTGATGGAGGCCCTTGTCCCCGAGGCGGTGATCCGCCTCGCCATCGCGGACGGCCTCGCCGATCCGCGACTGGGCTCCGCCGCGCAATGGGCGGCGGTCGCGGAGTACGTCGACTCCCGCGGCGAGGACCCGTGGCCCATGAGGCGGGCGCGGATCGCCGAGCAGGGCGCCTCGCGCGACGACCTCGTCAGGTGGCTCGAGCAGGACGTCGCGACCGCGGCCCCGCTGATGCGGGCGTTCACCAGCCACGACACCAGCATCGAGCACGCCGTCGTCGACGTGGATCCGGGTGAGGTCGAGCTCCTCACCGCGTGGCTCTCCGAGCGCGCGGGCGTGCCCGTCGAGGTGCTCGAGGCCACGGTCATCGGCGGCGGGTTCTCCCGGCGCATGTGGCGCGCGACCCTGCGCCAGGCCGATGAGGTGCGTCGGGTCATCGTCCGGGTCGAGCAGGGCGGCATGTTCGACACTGACACCGTCTCGGAGGTCGCGACGATGCGGGCCCTGCACGCCGCAGGCTTCGCTGTGCCCGCGGTGGAGGCCATGGAGCAGAGCGGAGCAGTGCTCGGCCAGCCGTTCTTCATCATGGAGGAGGTGCCCGGGGTCGTCCGCGTCGACGACGAGGGCCTCGACGACATCATCCGCTCGGTCGACGACCTGCACCGGGTGCCGGCATCCGTCCTCGACGCCAGTGGGCGCACTCCGGAGCAGGTGATCGCCGACACGATCGAGGGCTGGCGCGCGAGGTACCGCCGCCATGCGCCGGAGATTCCCCTCGTCGAGCGTGGCGCCGACTGGCTGCGCGAGCACCTGATGCCCACCGGCCCGACCGTCATCGTCCACGGCGACGCGGGTCCGGGCAACGCGCTCTACGAACCGGCGCGCGGCATCACGACCATCGATTGGGAGTTCGCGCACGTGGGCGACGCGGCCGAGGACTGGGCCTATCTCGCACTCATCCGGGGCCGGCGCCTGATGGATGCCGACTCCTGGAAGGCGCGGATCGCACGGGTCGCCGGCATCGAGTACTCCCCGGAGCAGTGGCGCATGTGGCTCGCCTACAACCACTTCCGGGGAGCATGCGTCAACCTCTCCGCCCGCACGGTTTTCGAGAACGGGCCGCGACGCTCCGCCGACCAGCTCGCCATCGGAGTCGCGGTGCATCTGCGCTTCCTGTCGCAGCTGGTGGAGATCACGGAGTCATGACGGACGCCCGCTACGAGCGCAGCCGCGCGGCGGTTCACGAGGCGGTCTGCACAGTGCTCGTCGCGGACGGCATCAGGGGCCTCACGCACGATCGGGTGGCCCAGGAGTCTGGAGTCTCGCGCAGCACGGTGTACCGCAATTGGCCCGACATGGCGGCCCTCGCCTGCGAGGTCTTCGACGAGCTCATGCACCGTGAGCCGATGGACGTCAGCGCAGATCCGTCGATCGCCCTGGGCGAGTACCTCGCCGACTACGCCCGCCGCCTGAACGATCCGGTCTACATGGCCGTCCTTGTCGCGCTCATCGAGGGCTCCGCGCGCGACGATGCCTTCGCGGATGTTCAGCGGCGTGCGTTCTCGCAGAGCAGGTCGCGCGCTGGTGACATCGTGCGACGCGCGCAGCGTGACGGCGTCATCGCGCCGGATCGGGACGTCCAGCAGTGCGTCGAGGACATGGTGGCGCCATTCCTGTACCGGCGTCTTGTGACGCAGGAGCGGATCACTCCGGCTCAGGTGCGCAGACTTCGCGACGACCTGCTGCAGCGCTGGAACTGAGCGCCTCTGCTAGTGCTCCTCGAGCGACCGCTGACGCGCTCCCTTGTCGTGGTAGTCGTACTCGGCGGCGACCTTCAGGCCCTCGAAGACGATGAAGGACAGGCCGGGCACCTCCCACTTCCTGCCCAGGTGGCCCGGCCCCATTGAGTCGTCGATCACCGTGGCGCTCATCCGCCACTGGAGCGCCAGGCCGTCCGGGCGGGCCCAGAACTCGCCGGTGGGCTCGAGCACGAGGTCGGGGTACCGCTCTAGGCCGTGTCCGAAGTACTCGCGGATGGCCGGCCAGCCCTCCTTGAGCCCGCCGACGCTGTCCCAGAGCACGGGATCGTCGGTCAGGAACTCACGTGGCGCGTCGACATCACCGCTGGACCACGCGGCGAACAGCCTGCGTACAACGTCGATCCGGGCCAGGTCGGTGGCATCGAACTCGCTCATGTCTCTCCTCGGTTGGTCGGGTGGAAAGGTGCAGGTCAGGCGGGCAGGTAGGTCCCGCCGTTGGCGGTGAGGACGCGTCCGTTGATGAATCCCGCCAGTGGCGAGGCCAGGTAGGCGACCGCGCTGGCGATCTCCTCCGGCTCACCCGCCCGGCGGGCGGAGATCGTGGCGACGAGTCGGTCGTGCCGCTCGGGGGTCATGCGCCCGTGCAGCAGCTCGGTGCCCTGCGTGTAGCCGGGTGCCACGACGTTGGCCGTGATCCCCTCGCGCCCGAGCTCGCGCATGAGCGAGACGGCGTAGGTCTCCAGGGCGCCCTTGGCCGAGGAGTACGCAGGGCTCCCGGTGCCCATCTCGGCGGCGAACGAGCCGATGGTGATGATCCGCCCGCCCGGTCGACGCAGGAGCGGCTTCAGGCCCTCCGTCATCAGCACGGCGCTGAGTGCGTTGGCGCGCCAGGTCGACTCCCAGACCCTCGCCACGTCGTCGAGGCCGCCGGTGATCGCGGGCTGCGGTGATCCGGCGTTGTTGACGAGCACGTCGACGACGCCGAGCTCGGCGGCGGCCCAGCCCGCGAATCCCTGCACCGCCGCCACATCGGCGACGTCGACGGAGAGCGCGTCGATGCGGAGGTCCGGGTGGTCGTCGCGCAGACCCTCAGCGACCGCCTCGAGGCGGTCGAGACGACGGCCGAGGAGCACCAGCCGGTCTGCCTCCCCGGCGAGCGCGACCGCGCAGGCGGCCCCGATGCCGGTGCCCGCTCCCGTGATGACGATGGCTCGGCTGGGCACGGGGCCTCCGGGAGAGATGTGTGGACGTCCGTCTACCTGACGACCTACGACACGTTACCCTCGGAGCGCGACCGCAGGTGCCGATCTGGCACAGTCGGCGGCGCACCGCCCGGGGCCCGGGCCCGTCACGCAGTCAGGAGACCGCCATGACCACGTCCGTCATCATCGACGGTGCCCGCACCCCAGTCGGCAAGCTGCTGGGGGCATTCGCATCCCTCTCAGCCGCTGACCTCGGCGCGGTCGCGATCCGCGGGGCCCTCGAGCGCGCAGGCGTCGGCGTGGACCAGGTGGACGCGGTGATCATGGGCCAGGTGTACCAGGCAGGTGCCGGCCCGAATCCAGCGCGCCAGGCCGCTGCTGCGGCCGGGCTGCCGATGAGCGTGCCCGCCGTCACCATCAACAAGCTGTGCCTGTCGGGCCTCGTGGCGGTCGCGCTCGCCGACCAGGCGATCCGGTCGGGCCAGCACCAGGTGGTTGTCGCGGGCGGCATGGAGTCCATGACGAACGCGCCGCACATGCTGCTCGGGGCGCGTCAGGGCTACAAGTACGGCAGCGGGACCCTCGTCGACGCGCTCGACCAGGATGCACTCGTCTGCGCGTTCGACGCGATGTCGATGGGCGCGGCCACCGAGAAGTACGGCAAGCCCTACAGCATCTCCCGCGACGAGATGGATGCCTTTGCTGCGCGCTCGCACCAGCGTGCCGCCGCCGCGACGAGCTCCGGGCGTGCAGCGCAGGAGATCGTCCCCGTCGAGGTCAAGACCCGCAAGGGCGTCGTCACGGTGACCGATGACGAGGGCGTGCGTCCGGACACCACGGCGGAGTCCCTCGGCGGCCTGCGTCCGGCGTTCGACAAGGAGGGCGCGATCACGGCCGGCAACGCCTCGCAGATCTCGGATGGTGCTGCCGCCCTCGTCGTCACCAGCAAGGAGTGGGCGCAGGAGCACGGACTGACGTGGATCGCGGAGATCCGCGCCCACGGCGAGGTCGCCGGACCTGATCCGTCGCTGCTGCTGCAGCCGGCGGCGGCCATCAGTGACGCCCTGCGCCGCGAGGGCACGCTGACCGTCCCCGACCTCGATCTGGTGGAGATCAATGAGGCCTTCGCGAGCGTGGGGATCGCGTCGCAGCGCGACCTCGGGCTCGACGGGGACATCGTCAACGTCAACGGCGGGGCGATCGCGATCGGTCACCCGGTGGGCATGAGCGGAGCGCGCATCCTGCTGTCGGCGGCCTATGAGTTGCGCAACCGCGGGGGCGGCACCGGCGCCGTCGCGCTGTGCGGCGGCGGCGGACAGGGCGAGGCCCTCGTCTTCACCGTCCCCGCCTAGCCACACCCGGCTCTCCGTTTGTCCCGCGTCGCGGGAGAAGTGAGCGAAAAGCCCCGGATTCGCCCCCGTTTAGCTCACCTCTCCCCGTCCTGCCGACCCCGCTGCGCGTTTGTCCCGCGTCGCGGGAGAAGTGAGCCAAAAGCCCTGGATTCGCGGCCCTCTAGCTCACTTGTCCCGCGACGCGGGAGAAACGGGTAGGGCTACCAGGGGAAGAAGGGGGGGAGGTCGGCGGGCACACGGCCGGTGAACGCTGCGGGGCGCTTGCCGAGGAAGGCCGCGACGCCCTCCTTGCCGTCGGCCATGCTCGTGTAGAACATCGCGAGCGACTCGACGCGATGCGCCTCCGCAGGATGCGGCTCGGACGCATTCCGATAGAGCATCTGTCGCATCAGCGCCGTCGCGACGGGCGAGCGGCCGTCGACGAATTGGTGCGCCAGCGCATACGCAGCGGGCAGCAGGTCGTCCTCGGCCACCACGTCGCGCACGAGACCGACCTCCTTTGCGCTCGCCGCATCGAGGATGTCGGCGGCGTAGACCAGCTCGAGCGCTCGGCTCATCCCGACGATGCGGGGCAGGAACCACGTCGAACAGGCCTCCGGCACGATCCCCAGCCGGCCGAACACGAATCCGATCCGGGCACGCTCGGATGCCAGGCGCACATCCATGGGCAGCGTCATAGTTGCCCCGATGCCGACAGCCGCTCCGTTGATCGCCGCGATCACGGGCTTCAGGCACCGGTAGATCGCCAGCGAGACGCGACCGCCGGTGTCGCGGACCCCGGACACGATGGCCGGGTCCTCGTACCGATCGATCAAGTCCTCCATCGTCGGCCGCTGCGATTCGTCGAGCCCGAACACGTTGCCGGCCGACGACAGGTCCATGCCGGCACAGAACGCCTTCCCCGATCCCGTGACCACGATCGCAGCCACGTCGTCGTCGGCACTCGCCCGGACGAATGCGTCGACGAGTTCGTCAGCCATCTCCACGGTGAAGGCGTTGAGGCTCTCCGGTCGGTGCAGCCAGAGGGTGAGGACACGATCCGCGACCTCGTACCGCAGGGTCTGGTAGTCGCTCATGACGCTCTCCTTGTGAAGGTCTCGATGCTCCGGCGCACGTGGTCGGTACTCAGGCCGGCACGCTCGCGGATCCACTCCTGGCCTCCGACGATATGCGTTGCCTCATCGGCCAGGCCGAGCGGCATGATCGGCGTGCGCCATCCACGCAGGGCGAAGGCCTCGAGGACTGCGCTGCCGAATCCACCCAGCACCGTGTGCTCCTCCAGCGTGACGATGCCGACGGTGCCGTCGGCGGCCGAGCGAATGCCGTCGGCGTTGAGCGGCTTGACGACGGGGCAGGTCAGCACGCGGACCGAGATCCCTTCGGATTCGAGCAGGTCGGCCACGGCCAGGGCCTGCACGACGATGGGTCCGGTGACGAGCACGGTGACGTCGCTGCCCTCGCGCACCAGGAGCGGCCCACCGGTCGACAGGTCGGGCTGCCCCGCGTGCATCAGGGGCTCCGTGTTCTTGCCCAGCCGCAGGTATGCCGGTGACGGGTCCGCGAGGATCTGCTCCACGGCGGCGGCGCACTCCAGTGCATCCGCAGGGGTGTACACGCGCATGCCGGGCAGCGTCCGCAGGATGGCCATGTCCTCGACGCCGTGGTGCGTGTACCCGAGGGAGCCGTACGCCAGGCCGGTGCCCACAGCGACGATCGTCACGCCGAGCCCGTGGTAGCACACGTCATTGCGGATCTGCTCGAGCGGACGAAGGCTCGGGAAGTTCGAGATCGAGTACACGAAGGGACGACGGCCCGCGGCGGCAAGTCCAGCCGCGATCCCCACCATCGACTGCTCCGCGACCCCGCAGTTCAGGAACTGGTCGGGGTACGCGTCGCCGAAGGCCGCCACGACTCCGAAGCCAAGGTCGCCGACGAGCAGCATGACGTTGGGATCGGTCTCCGCCTCGGCAGTCAGCTTGCGCACGAACGCATCACGCATGGTCGCTTCCCGATCCGCCGGAAGCGTCGGCCTGCAACTGCTCGAGCGCAGTGGTGACGTGGTCGGCGTTCGGCACGAGCGTGTGCCACTCGACCCTGTCCTCCATGAAGTCGACGCCCTTGCCCTTGATCGTCTGCGCGATGATGGCAACGGGGCGGCCACTGCGACGGCGCAGCGCCTCGGCGAGGGCCTCGTGGTCGTGGCCGTCAACCTCGCGGACTTCCCAGCCGAAGGCCCGCCACTTGTCGGCGAAGGGCTCCAGGCCGAGGACGTCCTCCGTGCCGCCGAGGATCTGCAGCCGGTTGCGGTCGATGATCGCGGTGAGGTTTCCCAGCTGCCGGTGCGCCGCCATCAGCGCGGCCTCCCATGTGCTGCCCTCGGCGCACTCGCCGTCGGACATCACGACGAAGACGCGTCGGTCGATGCCGTCGATCGCATCAGCGAGGGCCCGGCCCACGCCGAACGGCAGGGCGTGGCCCAGCGCACCCGTCGACAGCTCCACTCCCGGGATGCCGTGCGCGGTCACATGGCCGCCGAGGTGCGAGTCGTCGAGGTAGTAGTCGTCGAGCCAGGCCAGCGGGAAGTAGCCGGCGTGCGCCATGACGGCGTACACACCCGAGGCGGAGTGGCCCTTGGAGACGAGGACGATGTCGCGCGAGGGGTCGTCCGTGCGGTGCGGGTCGACGTCGGCGACGTCCCCGTAGAGGACGGCCAGGATGTCGATGACGGACAGCGCGGAGCCGATGTGGGACGCCCCGGAGCGTGAGCACATCTGGACGGCGCTGATGCGGGCCCGACGGGCCAGTTCGGTGGTCATGTCCCTCACAGGGGTGGCGGCAGATACTTGGACACCATATAGTCGGAAGCACAACAGAAGGGTCGGTTCTGCGGGTTCCCCAAGTCCCCCTAGGATTGGATCCAATTCACCCGCCCGCACGGGCCATCGCACTGCCGGCCTGAGGTCCGACCGACCTCGAGCCATGACCGGGGAGGAGCCCTCCGTGAAGATCGCCGTCTGCGTCAAGCAGGTGCCCGACACCTGGGCCGAGAAGAAGCTCCGCGCGGCGGACTCGCGCCTCGACCGCGAGGCCGCCGACGGCGTCATGAACGAGCTCGACGAGTACGCCGTCGAGGAGGCCCTGCAGCTCATCGAGGCGCAAGGGGGCGAGGTCGTGGTCGTCTCGATGGGCCCGGACCGCGCCTCGGAGACGGTCCGCAAGGCGCTCAGCATGGGTGCGGACGCCGGAGTGCACATCGTGGACGACGCCCTCGGCGGCTCGGACGCCATCGCCACCAGCGCAGTCATCGCGGCGGCCCTCGCCGGTCGCGGGTTCGATCTGGTGATCTTCGGCTCGGAGTCGACGGATGCACGCATGAGTGTCGTCCCGGCCATGGTGGCCGAGCGTCTCGGCTGGGCGCAGCTGACCTTCGCGCAGAAGGTCGAGGTGAGCGGCAGCACGGTGACGATCGAGCGTGTCACCGAGAGCGGCTTCGCGACCGTGACTGCAGCCCTGCCCGCCGTCGTCAGCGTCGTCGAGAAGATCAACGAGCCCCGCTACCCGTCGTTCAAGGGGATCATGGCCGCGAAGAAGAAGCCCGTGGAGACCCTCTCGGTGTCCGATCTGGGCCTGGAGTCGGCCGCCGTCGGCGCGGGTGCCGCGTGGAGCGCGGTCAACGACTTCGCTGCCCGGCCCCCGAAGGCCGCCGGCACCGTTGTCACCGACGAGGGCGATGGCGGCGTGAAGGTCGCCGACTTCCTCGCCACCCAGAAGTTCATCTGACCCGCCGTACCCAGCGCAAGCCACGAAGGAGAACGTGATGAGTGAGGTCCTCGTCCTCGTCGACGCCGTCGACGGAGCGGTGCGCAAGTCCACGACGGAGCTGCTCACCGCCGCACGTCGACTGGGCGAGCCGGCCGCCGTGTGGGTGGGCCCGGGCATCAGTGACGCTGCGATCGCCGCACTCGGCGAGTACGGCGCGACGAAGGTCTACGTGGCCGACGGCGCCGACCTGGCCCAGCACCCCGTCGCCCCGGCGGCCGAGGTGCTCGCGCAGCTCGTGCAGCAGGTCGCGCCCGCGGCCGTCCTCGTCCCCTCGACGGCAGACGGCAAGGAGGTGGCCGGTCGCCTCGCCATCAAGGTCGACTCCGGCATCATCACCGACGCCGTCGACGTCGCCGCGGACGGCGACCGCATCGTCGCGACGCAGAGTGTGTTCGGCGGCTCCACGATCGTCCACTCGACGGTCACGCGGGGCGTGCCGATCATCACCGTGCGGGGCAACGCCGTCGCACCCGAGGCGGCACCCGCATCGCCCGCCCGTCAGGACGTCTCCGTGTCGCTCAGCGACGCCGCCCGCAAGGCCACCATCACGGGTCACTCGGCAGCGACCAAGGGCGGCCGGCCGGAGCTCGCCGAGGCGCAGGTCGTCGTGTCCGGCGGTCGCGGGGTGGGCTCGCCCGACGGCTTCGCGGTGATCGAGTCCCTCGCCGACTCCCTCGGGGCAGCGGTGGGGGCGTCGCGTGCGGCCACGGATGCGGGCTGGTACCCGCACCAGTACCAGGTGGGCCAGACCGGCAAGACGGTCTCGCCGCAGCTCTACATCGCCAACGGGATCTCCGGTGCGATCCAGCACCGTGCAGGCATGCAGACGTCGAAGACGATCGTCGTCGTCAACAAGGACCCCGAGGCGCCGATCTTCGAGCTTGCCGACTTCGGCGTGGTGGGCGACCTGTTCGCGGTCGTCCCGCAGCTCACCGAGGAGATCAACAAGCGCAAGTAGACCGGTCCGCCGGTGTCTAGGATCCGCCGGTGTCGAGGAGAGGTGCGATGGGCCAGCGGAGCAAGCCGTGGGTGATGCGCACCTACGCGGGACACTCGTCCCCCCGCGAGTCCAACGCGCTCTACCGCAGGAACCTCGAGAAGGGCCAGACGGGCCTGTCGATCGCGTTCGACCTGCCCACCCAGACGGGCTACGACCCGGACTCCCCCCTCGCCCGCGGCGAGGTCGGCAAGGTCGGCGTACCCGTCGCCGATCTCGGTGACATGCGTCAGCTGCTCGACGGCATTCCGCTCGACCAGATGAACACGTCGATGACGATCAATGCAACGGCGATGTGGCTGTTCGCCCTGTACGTCGCGGTCGCGGATGAGCAGGGTGCCGATCGCGCTGCGCTTGCGGGCACGACGCAGAACGACATCATCAAGGAGTACCTGTCCCGCGGAACGTACGTGTTCCCACCGGAGCCGTCGATGCGGCTCATCACCGACATGATCACGTGGAGCGTGGCGAACACCCCGAAGTGGAATCCGATCAACATCTGCTCCTACCACCTGCAGGAGGCGGGTGCGACCCCCGTGCAGGAGGTGGCCTTCTCGCTCGCGACCGCGATCGCGGTGCTCGACGCGGTGCGTGACTCGGGGCAGGTCACGGCGGAGCAGATGGCCTCCGTCGTCGCCCGCATCTCCTTCTTCGTCAACGCTGGTGTGCGCTTCATCGAGGAGATGTGCAAGATGCGCGCCTTCGTCCAGCTGTGGGACGAGATCACCCGCGATCGGTACGGGGTCACCGACGAGAAGGACCGACGCTTCCGGTTCGGGGTTCAGGTGAACTCGCTCGGACTGACGGAGGCGCAGCCGGAGAACAACGTGCAGCGCATCGTGCTCGAGATGCTCGCCGTGACACTGTCGAAGAATGCGCGCGCCCGTGCGGTCCAGCTGCCCGCGTGGAACGAGGCACTCGGCCTGCCGCGGCCGTGGGACCAGCAGTGGAGCCTGCGGATGCAGCAGGTGCTGGCGCTCGAGACGGACCTGCTCGAGTACGACGACATCTTCGATGGCTCGCACGTGATCGAGGCCAAGGTCGCCCAGCTGGTCGATGACGCGAAGGCCGAGATGGCCAGGATCGCGGAGATGGGCGGCGCCGTCGCCGCGGTGGAGTCCGGATACCTCAAGTCGGCCCTGGTGGCTTCGCACGCCGAGCGCCGCCGCCGGGTCGAGTCGGGCGAGGAGGTCATCGTCGGCGTCAACGCGCACACGACATCTGAGCCAAGCCCGCTGACGGCGGACCTCGACACCGCGATCGAGCGGGTCGACCCGGTGGTCGAGGAGCGGGCGATCATCGCACTGGACGAGTGGCGTGCGCAGCGAGACCCGGCAGCCGTCAAGGCCGCCGTCGCGCGTCTGAGCGCGGATGCGATGACGTCGACGAACCTCGTGGAGGCCTCCCTGGCCTGCGCTCGCGCCGGCGTGACGACCGGGGAGTGGGCCGAAGCCCTGCGTGCGGTCTTCGGGGAGTACCGGGCGCCGACGGGAGTCACGAGCGCGGTGGGCGTCGGTGATCGAGCCGGGCTCGCCGAGCTGCGTGCGGCGGTTGCGGCGACGGCGGACGAGCTCGGGCACCGCCTGCGGATGCTGGTGGCCAAGCCGGGGCTCGACGGTCACTCGAACGGCGCCGAGCAGGTCGCGGTCGCGGCTCGCGATGCCGGCTTCGAGGTCGTGTACCAGGGCATCCGCCTGACACCGGAGCAGATCGTCGCTGCGGCAGTCCAGGAGGACGTCGACTGCGTCGGGCTGTCGATCCTGTCCGGCTCGCACCTGCACCTGGTGCCGGAGATCATCGCGGGCCTGCGCGCGTCGGGCATGGGCGAGGTCCCGGTCGTCCTCGGCGGCATCATCCCCGACGCCGACGCCGCCGCGCTGATGGACGACGGCGTGGCCGCGGTCTTCACCCCGAAGGACTACGACCTGACCGAGGTGATGACGCGCGTCCTCGGCGTCATCCGCCGCAGCAAGGACCTCCAGCCCGCCTGACGGGCTGCCGCCGACCCATCCATCCGCCCACCGAACAGGAGTCCCATGGCCCCGCAGCGTGCACGCCGGTCGAACCTGGCCGTCCCCGGATCGAGTCCCAAGATGCTCGAGAAGGCCAAGGGCCTGCCTGCGGACCAGGTTTTCATGGACATCGAGGACGCGGTCGCGCCGATCGCCAAGCCCGAGGCCCGCAAGAACATCGTCGCCGCGCTGAACGAGGGCGGCTACGAGGGCAAGACCCGGGTGGTCCGGGTGAACGACTGGACCACCCAGTGGACCTACGCGGACGTCGTCGAGGTCGTGGAGGGAGCCGGGGCGAACCTGGACTGCATCATGCTCCCGAAGGTCCAGACCGCGGATCAGGTGGTGGCGCTGGACCTGCTGCTGACGCAGATCGAGAAGTCCAACGGCCTGGAGGTCGGTCGCATCGGCATCGAGGCGCAGATCGAGAACGCCCTCGGCCTGATCAACGTCGACGCGATCGCGCAGGCCAGCCCTCGGGTGGAGACGATCATCTTCGGCCCCGCGGACTTCATGGCCAGCATCAACATGAAGTCGCTCGTGGTCGGGGAGCAGCCGCCCGGCTACGACGTTGGCGACGCGTACCACTACATCCTGATGCGGATCCTGATGGCGGCTCGCGCGTACGACAAGCAGGCGATCGACGGCCCGTACCTGGCGATCAAGGACCTTGACGGCTACCGGCGGGTCGCGGGGCGCAGCGCGGCGCTGGGCTTCGACGGCAAGTGGGTGCTGCACCCCGACCAGGTCGCGGCCGCGAACGAGGTGTTCTCGCCCAAGCAGGAGGACTACGACCACGCCGAGCTGATACTCGACGCGTACGACTACTACACGTCAGCAGCGGGCGGCGCCAAGGGAGCCGTGATGCTCGGCGACGAGATGATCGACGAGGCCAGTCGCAAGATGGCCACCGTCATCGCGGCCAAGGGCCGTGCAGCAGGCATGCAGCGCACCAGGGCATTCGAGAAGCCGGAGGCATGAGATGGGTCGTCTAGCGCAGACAGAGGGGCTGACCGAGGAGCAGCAGGCGATCCTCGAGGCGGTGCGGGAGTTCGTCGACAACGAGATCCTGCCGGTCGCGAACGAGCTGGAGCATGCCGACGAGTACCCGCAGGCCATCGTGGACGGCCTGAAGGAGATGGGTGTCTTCGGCCTGATGATCCCCGAGGAGTACGGCGGGCTGGGCGAGTCGCTGCTGACCTACGCGCTGGTGGTGGAGGAGATCGCGCGGGGCTGGATGAGCGTCTCCGGTGTGATCAACACCCACTTCATCGTCGCCTACATGCTCATGCAGCACGGCACGGAGGAGCAGAAGCAGCGCTACCTGCCGCGCATGGCCACCGGCGAGGTCCGCGGGGCGTTCAGCATGTCCGAGCCGGGCTGCGGCTCGGACGTCGCCGCGATCACCAGCAAGGCCGTGCGTGACGGCGACGAGTGGGTTCTCAACGGCCAGAAGATGTGGCTGACGAACGGTGGGTCCTCGACCCTCGTGGCCGTGCTCGTGGTCACCCCGGGTGAGGCCGAGGAGGGCGCCAGCGTATACAAGAAGATGAGCACCTTCCTGGTCGAGAAGCCGAGCGGCTTCGGCGTGGTGCGTCCCGGCCTGACGATCCCCGGCAAGATCGAAAAGATGGGCTACAAGGGTGTCGACACCACGGAGCTGGTGATGGACGGCCTGCGCCTGTCGAACGACGACCTGCTGGGCGGTGCGCCCGGCAAGGGCTTCTACCAGATGATGGACGGCGTCGAGGTCGGCCGAGTCAACGTCGCCGCACGGGCGTGCGGACTGGCGACGCGGGCGTTCGAGCTGGGTGTCGAGTACGCGCAGCAGCGCGTGACCTTCGGCAAGAAGATCGCCGAGCACCAGGCGGTCGCATTCCGGCTTGCCGACATGGCGACGAAGGTCGAGGCCGCGCATCAGATGATGGTCATGGCGGCGCGCAAGAAGGACTCCGGCGAGCGCAACGACCTCGAGTCCGGCATGGCCAAGTACCTCGCGAGCGAGTACTGCAAGGAGGTCGTCGAGGACTCCTTCCGCATCCACGGCGGCTACGGCTACTCCAAGGAGTACGAGATCGAGCGCCTGTACCGTGAGGCCCCGATGCTGATGATCGGCGAGGGCACTGCCGACATCCAGCGCGTGATCATCGCCCGCCGCATCCTCGAGGACTACAAGTCCCGCGGATGAGCCTCGAGCGCTCGCCCGAGATCCCGTGCGTCGGCGCGGTCGTCTTCGACGACGCGGGCAGGCTGCTGCTCATACGGCGCGGGAATCCGCCGGCGCAGGGAAAGTGGTCGCTGCCCGGAGGCCGGGTCGAGTCCGGTGAGGACCTGCACGATGCCGTCCTGCGCGAACTGCAGGAGGAGACCGGGCTGGTCGGAGTCGTCGATCGGCATGTGGGTGCCATCCGTCGGGACGCACCGGGCGGTGGCGTCTACGTGATCGACGACTTCCTTCTGCGCGTCGATGACCCCGCACCGCTGCGGGCCGGGGACGATGCCAGCGACGCGGCGTGGTACTCCATGGACCAGCTGGCGGGCTTGGACACCAGTACCGGCCTGGTCGAGATCCTCCAGGGGTGGGGCCTGGTGCCGAAGCCACTCGTCAGCGGGTCAGCTCCGCCCACACCCTGATCCGCCCGCCCTCGCGCCGCCAGCCCCAGTCGGCGGCGAGCATCCCGACGATGGTGAGCCCGCGACCGTCGGGCGTCCCGGGATCGGGATCGGCGGCGGCTGGACTCGTCGGGCCCGTGCCGCTGGTCACCTCGATCCGCACGGTGCTGTCATCGCACCCCACGAGCAGGTCGATCGGCGGGTGCCCGTGCTCGAGGGCGTTGGTGACGAACTCCGAGGCGATCAGCGCGGCATCCTCGATCAGGCTCTCCGGCCCGGGGTGACAGGCGGCGGCCAGGCAGTCCCTCACGAGACGCCGTGCGGTGGGCACGGCGGAGGACTCGTCGGGCAGGCGCCAGGAGCATGGGGACTCGGCCACACCCCTGTCTTACCCGATGGCGCTGCCGATCAAACCTGCCCCGGCCGTAGGGTCGTCGACGTGCCCCGGATCCTCGCCGTCGCCAACCAGAAGGGCGGCGTCGCCAAGACGACCACGGTGGTCAACCTCGGAGCCGCCCTCGCGGAGGCAGGCGCCCGCGTCCTCGTCGTGGACCTCGATGCGCAGGCGTGCGCCACGTTCTCCCTCGGCCTGGACCCGGAGGACCTCGAGCGCACGGCAGCCGATGCCTTCCTGGCGCCCGAGGGTGCCGCACTCCATGAGCTCATCGCCCCGACGCCCGACGGTGTGGACCTGCTGCCGGCGTCGATCGGCCTCGCAGGAGCCGACCGCGCGCTGGCTTCCGTAGTGGGTCGGGAGTTCATCGTCCGCGATGTCCTTGCTCCGGTGACGGACGCCTACGACTGGATCCTGCTGGACTGCTCGCCCTCGCTGGGCATCATCACGATCAACGCGCTGACCGCTGCGGACGAGGTCCTCATCCCCCTGCAGTGCGAGACGCTCTCGCACCGCGGCGTCGGGCAGCTCATGGAGACCATCGACGACGTACGCCGCCTGACGAATCCGCGACTGCGCGTCGCAGGCGTGCTGCCCACGCTGTACGACGGACGCACCGTGCATGCACGAGCCGTCCTCGACGACCTCGGGCCGCGCTACGGAGTGCGGGTGCTCGCGCCGATCAGCCGCTCGATCAGGTTCGCCGAGGCCCCTGCCGCGGGGCGGAGCATCCTCGCCACGGCCCCGACGTCACGTGGTGCGCAGGAGTACCGCAGGCTCGCTCACCAGCTGGCTACTCCGCCGGTGTGACGGGCGCTCCGCTGCGCGTGCGCCGACGCTGGCGTCGACGGGTGGCGTCGCCCGAGGGCTTGGGCTCTGCAGCCATCTGGGCGTCGGACTCATGCCTGCGGCCCTCGCGCTTGCGGTCGCCGTCCTTGCGACCGCCGTCCTTGTGGCCGCCACCCTTGCGACCGCCGTCCTTGCCCTTGGCGTGACCGTCCCGGCCGCCGCCCTTGCGATCACGGTCACCAGAATCCTTGGGCTTGCGGACCTTGCCGGTCTCGCCGAGGTCCTCGACCGCCTCGGCCGCGAGTCCCTCGCGCGTGCGGGAGGCCTTCGGCAGAGTGCCCTTGGTCCCTGCCGGGATGTTCAGCCCGGTGTAGACGTGGTCACTGGTGGAGTACGTCTCGATCGGATCCTTGAACGGCAGCTTCAGCGCCCGGTCGATCATCTGCCAGCGGGCGACGTCCTCCCAGTCGACGAACGTGACCGCGGTGCCCGAGTTGCCCGCCCGCCCGGTGCGTCCGATGCGGTGCAGGTACGTCTTCTCGTCCTCAGGGCACTCGTAGTTGATGACATGCGTGACGTTGTCGACGTCGATGCCGCGAGCCGCGACATCGGTGGCGACAAGCACGTCGATCTTGCCGGTGCGGAAGGCGCGCAGGGCCTGCTCACGTGCACCCTGGCCGAGGTCACCGTGCACGGTGCCCACCGCGAATCCGCGATCGGTGAGCTCGTCGTTGACCTTCTGCGCCTTGCGCTTGGTGCGCGTGAAGATCATGGCGAGCTGACGGCCGTCGGCCTGCAGGATGCGCGCGAGCAGCTCGACCTTGTCCATGGGGTGGACGCGCCACACGTGCTGCTCGATCGCGTCGACCGTGGCGTTCTCGTCACCCATGTCGGCGGCGCGCAGGTGCAGGGGGTTGCTCATGTAGCGACGCGCGAGGTTGACGATCTGCCCTGGCATCGTCGCTGAGAACAGCATCGTCTGGCGCTCCGACGGCAGCATCGCCACGATGCGCTCGACATCTGGGAGGAATCCCATGTCGAGCATCTCGTCGGCCTCGTCGAGGACGAGGACGCGCACGTGCGAGAGGTCCAGGTCGCGGCGGTTCGCGAGGTCGATGATGCGACCCGGGGTTCCGACGACCACGTCGATGCCCTTCTGCAGGGCCTCGATCTGCGGCTCGTAGGCACGTCCGCCATAGACGGCGAGGACGCGCACGCCCTTGATGCGACCGGCGCGCTCGATGTCGGTCGCGACCTGCAGGCCGAGCTCGCGCGTCGGGCAGACGACGAGGGCCTGGGGCCTGCCCTGCGCGGCCGCGGGCAGTGAGGCGTAGTCGGGGTTGGCCGGAGCGACCATGCGCTGCAGCAGGGGGATGCCGAAGCCGAGCGTCTTGCCGGTGCCCGTCTTGGCCTGGCCGATGAGGTCGCTGCCCTTGATCGCCGAGGGGATGCACTGCGCCTGGATGGGGAAGGCGTGGGTGATGCCGTCGGCAGCGAGGGCTTCGGCGATCTGCGCGTCGGCGCCGAGTTCAACGAAGGTGGGGGCTGTCGTGGGATCCACAGAAGAGGTCATTTGGGCCAACTGTACCGTGCGGCACTCGCTAGCCTGAGCGCACCATGACCGACCCAAGCGCGCTCGACACCGATCCGCAGTACCGCGCAGCGGTGATCGACCTGCTCGGGGTGCTCGCCTACGGTGAGCTCACGGCCTTCGAGCGAATCGCCGCGGATGCCGCGATGGCCGATGACATCGACGACAAGGCTGCGCTCGCCGGAATGGCCACGGCGGAGTACCGCCACTTCCTCTCGCTGCGGGACCGCCTCGTGGAGCTGGGTGCTGACCCGGCCGAGGCAATGGCCCCGTTCCGTCGTGCCTACGGGGAGTATCACGCGCAGACGGCACCGAGCGACTGGCTCGAGGGCATGGTCAAGGCCTATGTCGGTGACGGCATCGGCACGGACTTCTACCGCGAGATCTCGGCGTACGTCGACGAGGACACCCGGGCGCTGGTGCTCTCGGTGTGCGACGACCTCGGCCAGTCCGCCTTCATCGTCGACCGCGTGCGCGCCGCCATTCAGGAGGATCCGCGCGTGGGTGGGCGCCTGGCCCTGTGGGGCCGCCGGCTCGTCGGCGAGGCGCTCTCGCAGGCGCAGCGCGTGGCCGCGGAGCGCGATGCGCTCTCCACGCTGCTCGTCGGCGGCGTCGATCGTCCGGGCACTGATCTCGCCGAGATCGGCCGCATGCTCGCGCGCCTCACCGAGAACCACTCCCGCCGCATGTCAGCCCTAGGCCTGGCGGCATAGCGGCATAGCGGAGGCCCTTACCCGCCGAAGCCGGCCCCCGCGCTCCGGCGGCTACCCGCCGAAGCCGACCCGCCCCTTCGTCGCAGCCCCCACCTCGACGTACGCGATCTTTGCGCCCGGCACGATGACCGTGCGGCCGCGGTCGTCGACGAGCGTCAGGTTCCCGCCCTTGGCCAGCGCCGCCTCGACGGCCTTGATGACGTCCTCGGGCGCGTCATTGCTGTCGAGCGTCACCTCACGCGGGGTGTCCTGCACGCCGATCTTGATCTCCACTGCTGTTCCCTTCGGGTGGTGGGGCCGCATGTCGAATGCGTCCTCGGTGGTCAAGCGTTCCAGACGTCGGTCTATTCCGCCTGCGGCGGATGGGACAGCGGGAAGCTGCTGATGCCGCGCCACGCGAGTCCGGCCACGAGCTCAGTTGCCTGCTCGCGCGTCGGCCGCCCTGAGCCCATGCGGATCCAGCGCTGGGCCGAGACCTGCACGAGGCCCTGCATCCCCGAGGCGAGCAGCAGGGCCTGGTCGGCGCTCAGCCCGGTGTCCTCGGCGATCACGGCGGCGCTCATCGCGGCCATCGCGTGGTCGGCCGCATCCATCCGCTCGCGCACCGCCGGCTCGTGTGCCAGGTCGCTCTCGAACACCAGCCGGAAGGCGCCGCTGGGCTCCTCGACGAAGGAGAAGTAGGCGCGCACCATGGCCTGCACGCGCAGGGCGTTGTCGGTGGTCCCGGTCAGGGCCTGTCGTGCGGCGGCCAGAAGGTCCTCGACGCCGGCATCGAGCAGCTCGAGGTACAGGTCGAGCTTGCCGGGGAAGTGCTGGTAGAGCACCGGCTTGGACACCCCGGCCCGCTCGGCGATCTCGTCCATCGAGGCAGCGTGGTAGCCGACGGCGGAGAAGACCTCGAGCGCCGCGGTCAGGACCTGCTGGCGCCGCTCCTGCCGGGGCAGCCGGGCAGCCCGCGTGGGTGCCGCTGGAGCCGTCATGCCCCTATCCTACTGGTGAGTAACTAGGTGGCGCGTACTCTGGTGACGTGACCGCGATCGACCCCGGACCCGCCGCCGGTGCTGACGTCCATGGCGACGTCGCGGGCCGTCCGCTGCCGGCCTTGCCGCGGGAGGAGCTCCGGCTGCCGACCCGGACCCTGACCGTCCGCCATGCCCCGGGCGACCGTCCCGGCCTGCCGGGTGCCCTCTATGTGCACGGGCTCGGCGGCTCCTCGCTCAACTGGACCGACCTCATGCACGCCCTGCAGCCGCAGGTCGACGGATGGGCGGTCGACCTCGGGGGGTTCGGCTACTCCCCGCCGCCCCGCGACGGCGACATGACGCCGGCCGGGCATGCGCGCAGCGTGGTCGACCTGATCCACCACCTCGGCCTGGCGCCCATGCACGTGCTCGGTAACTCGATGGGCGGGGCCGTCGCCCTGCAGCTGGCTGCGCGTCACCCCGAGCTCGTGCGATCCCTGACGCTCATCTCTCCGGCGCTCCCGTCGCTGACCATCACGCGAGGCAACGTCCACCTGCCGGTCATCGCCGTGCCCGGCGTGGGGGAGAAGCTTGTGGCCAAGTTCATGGAAGTAGACGCCACAGCGCGCGTGCGTGGCACGATCGACGCCACATACGCCGATCCCTCGCGCGTCGCCCCGGAGAGACTTGAGGAGGCGGCTCGTGAGGTGAGCGAGCGCGATCGCCTGCCGTACGCGGGGGATGCGTTCCTGCGCTCACTGCGCGGCCTGCTTCGGTCCTACGCCGATCGTGGGCCGGACCGGCCGTGGCGCCTCGCCGAGCGCGTCACCTGTCCCACGCTGGTGATCTACGGGCGCAAGGACCCGCTCGTCGACTCGCGCACGGCCCATCGCGTGACGAAGCACTTCCGCAATGCGCACGTCGTCGTGCTTCCGGACAGCGGGCATGTGTCGCAGATGGAGCACCCGGAGTTCGTGGCCGCCGCGTGGGATCGCTTCTGCGCCAGCGCCTGACGCACGTTTTCCACAGGCGCTGAACTGCCCGTGGCGCATCGACCCCAGGTCGACCTACCGTCGTTGACGTGCCCACCGCCATCGATGTCGAGGAGCGCGTCCGCGCTCAGGTGCGCGAACGCGGGATCGATCCGCTGCGCGACCCCCTCGCCGTGCGCAGCCTCGTCGACGAGGCCATCGCGGGCCTTCTCATGGACGACGACATCGCCGGTGTCGCGCAGGCCGCCTTCCACGCGATCGCAGGCTTCGGGCCGCTGCAGCCCTACCTCGACGACCCGACCGTCGAGGAGGTGTGGATCAACGAGCCGGGGCGCGTGTTCATCGCGCGCGACGGTCGCAGCGAGCTGACCCCGATCGTCCTCAACAGCCTGCAGGTGCGCGACCTCGTCGAGCGCATGCTGCGGATCTCCGGTCGGCGTCTCGACCTGAGCACCCCCTTCGTCGACGCGATGCTCCCGGACGGAAGTCGCCTGCATGTCGTGATCCCCGACATCACGCGCGAGCACTGGGCCGTCAACATCCGCAGGTTCGTCGTGCGGACGCGGTCGGTCGCGGACCTCGTCCACCACGGGATGCTCAGCGGTCAGGCCGCGGAATTCCTCGACGCCGCCGTCCGGGCCGGGCTCAACATCGTCGTCGCAGGAGGGACGCAGACGGGGAAGACCACCTTCCTGACCGGCCTGCTCGGGTCCGTGCCCGCGACCGAGCGGATCATCACGTGCGAGGAGGTGTTCGAGCTCGACCTCGAGCATCCGGACCACGTCGCGCTCCAGACGCGGCCCGCAAGCCTCGAGGGCACGGGAGCGATCCCCCTGCGTCGACTGGTCACCGAGGCGCTGCGCATGCGCCCGACCCGGCTCGTCGTCGGCGAGGTCCGCCAGGCCGAGGCCCTCGACCTGCTCATCGCGATGAACTCCGGCATGCCGGCCATGGCGACCCTGCACGCGAACAGCGCTCGCGAGGCGGTCACCAAGCTGTGCACTCTGCCGATGCTGGCCGGCAGCAACATCGATGCCCGGTTCGTCGTGCCGACGGTCGCCGGATGCGTCGACCTCGTCGTCCACCTGCAGGCCGACCGCACGGGTCGACGCGTTCGGGAGATCGCCGCGGTGTCGGGCCGCGTCGAGGAGGGCACGGTCGAGATGTCGCCGGTGTTCCTGCGCGACGCCTCGGGGCTGCGCCGCGCGACGGGCTTCCCCCCGCACCTGGAGCGGTTCGACGATCTCGACATCGACGTGCTGCGCCTGCTGTCCGGAGGTGTGTCGTGACCTCCATGCTGCCCGGGGCGCTCGTCGGGCTGCTTGCTGCCGTCGCGGTGCTGCTCATCCTGTCCGCGTGGCGGCAGCCCCCGCGGTCGGGCACGGATCGACGACGCGGGAGCGGTCAGCGGCTCGCGCGCCTGCTTGCCCAGGCCGGGTGGCCGTCGGTCGCGCCCGCGGTGCTGGCCGCCGGGAGCGTCCTCGCTGCGCTCGTCGGCGGCATCGTCGCCGGGGCGATGACTGGCCTGCCCGTCGTTGCACTGCTCGGCGCGATCGCGATCGGGTCGGCGCCGATCCTGCTTGTGCGACGACGGGCCCGGCAGCGGACCGAGCTTGCGCGGGCCGCGTGGCCGGAGGCCGTCGACACCATGGTCGCGGGCATCCGTGCCGGGCTGGGACTGCCCGAGGCGCTGGCGTCCGTCTCGGTGTCTGGACCCGACGCATTGCAGCCGCTGTTCGCATCGGCGGTCAGCGAGCACCGGGCCACGGGCTCGTTCGAGGCGGCCCTCGATCGCCTTCAGGACGACGCTGCCGATGCCGTCGCCGACCGCGTCGTGGTGGCACTGCGGCTCGCGCGTGAGCTCGGCGGCACGAGTGTCGGTGAGGTCCTGCGCACGCTGTCGACGATGCTGCGCGAGGACGCGCGCATCCGCGCGGAGATCCGCGGACGGCAGAGCTGGACGGTGTCGGCAGCGCGCATGGCCGTTGCTGCCCCCTGGATCACCCTGCTGCTGCTGAGCACCCGACCCGAGGCCGTGGTGGCGTTCGCCACACCCGGTGGAAGTGCCGTGCTCGCGGCGGCAGCCGTGCTCTCGGCGCTCGCCTACCTGATGATGACCCGCCTCGCGCGGCTGCCGGAGCTGTCGAGGCTGGCGTCATGAGTCCGATGGGCGCGATGCTCGGACTGCTCGTCGCGGGTGCGGCGCTGCTGGTCTCATGGTGGGTGCGTGAGCGCCGTCCCCTTCCGGTCGCTGATCGCATCGGCCCTTTCGTCGGCATCCCCGGTCACACCGACGTGAGACGACGCGACCTCTCGGTGCTCGCCGTCGTGTCGGCGTCGCTACTGCCACGACGTCCGGGCCCGACAGGATCGCAGCGACGTACGGGTGCACTGCTCGGCGGGGTCGTCGGGCTGCTGCTCGCGGCGCTGCTGACCGTCGACGCGCCGCAGCCGATCGCGTGGGCCGCGCTCGCAGCGGTCGGCGGCGTCGTGGGCCTGTGGTCCGCTGACCTGTGGTCGCGGCACGTCCGGCGTCGCCGTGACGAGCGAGTCACCGCGGCGGTCCCACTGCTGGCCGACCTGCTCGCCTTGGGTGTGTCGGCAGGTGCCGGGCCGGTGGTCGTGCTCGATCGCGCGGCCTCGCACCTCGACGGCCCCCTGGCCGAGGACGTCGACGCCACTCTGGCGCATGTGCGCTCCGGAGTTCCGGTCGAGACGGCCCTCCGGTCACTGGGGACGGGCTCGCCCGCTCTGCGGCGCCTGGTCGACGCCGTGCTCGTGTGCCTCGAGCAGGGCTCGCCGCTCGGCGACGTGCTGCGGGCCCAGGCGCTGGACGTGCGCGCGGACGAGCGGCGTCGACTGCTGGAGTCCGCGGGGCGCCGCGACGTCACCATGCTCGTCCCGATCGCCTTCCTCGTGCTGCCCACCGTCGTGCTCATCGCGCTCTACCCCGGACTGCACGCCCTGCACGTCGTCGTCCCCTGAGTCCCGAACCACCAGAGAAGAAGGAATGCCATGACAGTCAACTCCCGCGCTATCGCTCCCCGAGGCGCCAAGGCCCTCGCTATCGATCCTCGAAGCGCCGACCCCCTCGGTATCGATCCTCGAAGCGCCGACCCCCGAGGAGTCGCGCGACGCGCGCTGGCCCGCGTGCACGTGGCCCTGATGGCCAGCGACGACCGCGGCGACGTGCCCGGGTGGGTGCTCGTCAGCGTGATGAGCGCAGGGCTCGTCACCGCACTTTGGGTCATCGCCGACGACCAGCTCTCGGCTGTGCTCGGCCGCGCCATCGGCTCCGTCACCGCACCCTGAGGCGCGAAGCCATGCGTGTGCGGCCATGGGGCGGTGACCGCGGCAGTGCCGCGGTCGAGTTCGTGCTCGTCGCGCCGCTGGTGATGCTCCTGCTGGCCGGCATCCTGCAGATCGCCCTCGCGATGCATGTGCGTGCCACCCTGACGTCCGCCGCTGCCGAGGGTGCGCGGGCTGCGTCCCTCGCGGGCGCAGACCCGCAGGCGGGTGTCGTGCGCGCCCGCAGCCTGGTGGAGCAGACGCTCGTGGCATCCATCATCCGCGACGTCACCGCGACCGCGGGCACCGCGGGCCCAGTCGACGTCATGATCGTGCGCATTGAGGCGGACCTCCCGCTCGTGGGCCTGCTGGGCCCGGCCGCGCTGACCGTCGAGGGGCGCGCTCTGCAGGAGGGATGGACGTGAGGTGGGCGTGACGTGGACATGACGTGGACGTGAGATCCGATCGCGGATCAGCCGTGATCGAGTTCCTTGCGATCGGCGTTGGCATGCTCGTGCCGCTCGCCTACATCGTGCTCGCGGCGGCGGGCGTCCAGCAGGCTGTCTTCGCCAGCACGCAGGCGGTGCGCGAGGCGGGCCGCGCATTCGTCACCGCGGCCTCCCCTGCGCAGGGTCACGAGCGTGCCGCGGCGGCCGCGCTGCTCGCGTTCGACGACCACGGGCTCGCCCTGCCCGCGGACGCACTGCGCATCGGCTGCGTGGATGCGCCCTGCCTGACACCGGGCTCGACCGTGGTGGTGCAGGTGCAGTGGCGCGTCCCGCTGCCGTGGCTGCCGGAGTCGTTCGCGGGCGCGTCTCCCTCCCTCGTGCCGATCATCGCGGAGCACCGCGTGCCCGTGGACGAGTACCGGAGCGTGCCCGCATGAGGTTCCCGAGGCTGCGCGACGATCGGGGCAGCGTGCTGCTGCTGGGGCTGGGTGCCGTCGTCATCGGGCTGATCGCCGTGGTCGTCGGTGTCGACGCATCGGCCGCGTACCTCCAGCGTCGGGCGCTGGTGAACCTGGCCGACGCCACCGCTCTCGCCGGCGCGCAGGCCATCGACCTTGCCGCCTACTACCGCGATGGTGCGAACGCGACCACGTCGCTGGACCCGGTGTCCGTCCGTGTCCGCGTGCAGAGTTTTCTGGAGGAGTCGGCAGGGGGCGGCATCGACGGCGTGCGCGTGGAGGGGGTGACGACCGACGGCCGCAGCGTGGCCGTGCTGCTCAGTGCCCCGCTGCGGCTGCCGTTCCGGCCCGCCGACGAGCGCATCGCCGCCGAGGCCACCGCGGTGCTGGCGTACCGCTCGGGCGCATAGGGCCAGCGCGGGGGAGCAGGACACCCCGCCCGGGGAAGTTCGGCCCGCCCGTACCCTTGGCTCACCATGGCCGACATCGAGACCGCCGAGCGCCTCTCCGCCCTCCAGACCACCATGGCCAGCATCGAGGCCGTCCTGGACCTGCCGGCGATCCGCGCCCAGGTCGAGAACCTTGAGGCGCAGGCCAGCTCGCCGGACCTGTGGAACGACCAGGAGCAGGCCCAGCAGGTCACCTCCCGCCTGTCCTTCCTGCAGGGAGAGCTGCGCAAGGTCGGGGCCCTGCGGACCCGGCTCGACGACCTGCCCGTGCTCTTCGAGCTCGCGGAGGACGAGGGCGACGAGGGGGCCCTCGCCGATGCCCGTGCCGAGCTGGACTCCGTGTCGTCGGCCATCGACGAGATGGAGGTCCGCACGCTGCTGTCGGGGGAGTACGACGCACGCGAGGCGTTCGTGACGATCCGCTCGGGCGCAGGCGGCGTCGACGCAGCGGACTGGGCGGAGATGCTGCTGCGCATGTACACGCGCTACTGCGAGCGCCACGGATGGCCCTACGAGGTCAATGACACGTCCTACGCCGAGGAGGCGGGCATCAAGTCGGCCACGTTCCACGTGCGTGTGCCGTACGCGTACGGGACGCTGTCGGTCGAGCAGGGTACGCATCGGCTCGTGCGCATCTCGCCGTTCGACAACCAGGGCCGTCGTCAGACGTCGTTCGCGGAGGTCGAGGTTGTGCCCGTCGTCGAGCAGACGGATCACGTCGAGATCCCCGACGACGAGATCCGGGTCGATGTCTACCGGTCATCGGGCCCGGGCGGCCAGGGTGTCAACACCACGGACTCCGCGGTGCGCATCACGCACCTGCCGACGGGCATCGTCGTCTCGTGCCAGAACGAGCGTTCCCAGCTGCAGAACCGGGCATCCGCGATGGCCGTGCTGCAGTCCAAGCTGCTCGCGCGACGCCGTGAGGAGGAGCAGGCCAAGCTCGATGCTCTCAAGGGCGACACGGCGGGCTCGTGGGGCAACCAGATGCGCTCCTACGTGCTGCACCCGTACCAGATGGTCAAGGACCTGCGCACCGAGGAGGAGACGGGCAACACCGCAGCCGTCCTCGATGGGGAGATCGACGCGTTCGTGGAGGCCGGGATCCGCTGGCGCAGGCAGACGGCCTAGTGCCCATACACTGTCGGACGTGATCCTCTTCGACCACGTCACGAAGGTGTATCCCTCCCAGCAGCGGCCCGCGCTGGACGATGTGTCGCTGGAGATCGAGAAGGGGGAGTTCGTCTTCCTCGTGGGCCCGTCGGGTTCCGGCAAGTCGACGATGCTGCGCCTGGTGCTGCGCGAGGAGCGTCCCACCAAGGGGCAGGTGTGGGTGCTGGGCAAGGACCTCAACCGGCTGTCCAACTGGAAGATCCCCACCCTGCGTCGCCAGATCGGCACTGTGTTCCAGGATTTCCGGCTGCTGCCCAACAAGACGGTCGCGGAGAACGTGGCGTTCGCGCTCGAGGTGATCGGGAAGCCGAAGTCCCACATCAACAAGGTCGTGCCCGAGGTGCTCGAGGTCGTCGGCCTCGAGGGCAAGGAGGGACGACGTCCCGACGAGCTCTCCGGCGGTGAGCAGCAGCGCGTGGCGATCGCCCGCGCGTTCGTGAACCGCCCGATGATCCTCATCGCCGACGAGCCCACCGGAAACCTCGACCCGGCAACGTCGGTCGGCATCATGAAGCTGCTCGACCGCATCAACCGCCTCGGCACCACGGTGGTCATGTCGACGCACGACTCCCAGATCGTCGACCAGATGCGTCGACGCGTGATCGAGCTCGAGGGCGGGCACGTCGTGCGTGACCAGTCCCGCGGCGTCTACGGGTACGCGCAATGAGGGCGACGTTCGTCGCGAGCGAGGTCGGCAACGGCCTGCGGCGCAACCTCACGATGACGCTGGCCGTGATCATCACGGTCGCGGTCTCGCTCGGCCTGTTCGGCGCGAGCCTGCTCGTGCGCGCGCAGGTGTCGACCATGAAGGACTTCTGGTACGACAAGGTCGAGGTGTCGATCTTCCTGTGCAGCAAGGGCAGCGACACCCCATCGTGCGCGGGCGGTGCGGTGACGGCCGCGCAGCGCGACCAGATCAAGTCCGACCTCGAGAGCCTTCGCCCGTTGGTGCAGGAGATCTACTACGAGTCCAAGGCGGAGGCGTACGAGCGGTTCAAGGAGCAGTTCAGGGATTCGCCCATCGTCGACAACGTCACCGAGAAGGCCCTGCCGGAGTCCTTTCGTGTGAAGCTGGCCGACCCGACGCAGTACGACGTCGTGGCGTCAGCGTTCGAGGGGCGTCCGGGCATCGAGCAGGTCAACGATCAGCGCAAGGTGCTCGACAAGTTCTTCCAGATCCTCGGTGGCCTTCAGCTGATCGCCCTGCTGATCGCGATCCTCATGCTGATCGTCACCGTGCTGCTGATCGTCAACACCATGCGGGTAGCGGCCTTCAGCCGGCGTCGGGAGACAAGCATCATGCGGCTGGTGGGGGCGTCCAACTTCTATATCCAGCTGCCGTTCCTCCTCGAGGCTGCACTGGCCGCCGCGCTCGGCGCGATCCTCGCGATCGGCGCGCTGGCGCTGATGAAGACCGTCATCGTCGACGGCCTGCTCGCACCGTCCTTCCAGTTCACCGCGTTCGTGGGCTGGGATGCCGTGCTGGCGATCGCGCCGGTGATGCTGATCACCGGTATCGGCCTCGCCGGGCTCGCGGCTTTCTTCACCCTGCGGAAGTACCTGCGCGTGTGAGCGCGTTCCATGTGATGGATCCGCTCCCGAGGACCCGGCGGGGGAGGATCACCCTTGCCGTGACCGCGGTGCTCTTCATCGCATCGTTCACCCTCGTCGTGCGCTTCTACGATGCCGAGGGCGGCAGCCAGGTCACGGGTGGCCTTGGCCCCTCCGAAACCAACGGCATCATCGTCGCCGTCGATGCAGAGGCCGTGAACGCGACCAAGAACATCGCGACCCTGCGCCTGGCCTTCGGGGCGGAGGGTACTGAGTACGTCGGGCAGGACGGCCGGCTCACGGAGAACCTGCGGATCACGGTGGGCACCTCGGACGGGCTCGAGGAGATCACGTTCCCCTCGGGGACGGCCATCAGCGAGCGCGAGGTCGAGATCGGGACCTCGGGCGAGGAGGCGGCCTACCCGTTGGACGAGCACGACGGCTTCGTCATCCTGTCGGCCGACTCCTACGAGCTCAACCGCGATGGCTCACTGACCTCGACCGGGTCGATTCCGCTGGGCCTGCAGGCCGGTGGTGGCGTCAATGGATGGACCACACTGTTCGACCTGCCGGTCGGGTTCAGCGACTTTCCCGCGTTCTCCGTGACGTTCAAGCGGGCATTCTCGACCCAGATCTTCGCGGTCCTGATCCTCGTCATCGCTGGCATTCTGGCGATCCTGGCGCTCGTGACGGCCCTGCTGGTCCACTCAGGTCGACGGCCGGCGGAGGCAGCGCTGCTCGGCTGGTCCGCCGCCCTGCTCTTCGCCCTGCCACTGCTGCGCACCTACCTTCCGAATGGGCCGCCGTTCGGGGCCTCGATCGACATGTATGCCTACCTGTGGTTCATCCTCGCGGCTGGAGCCGCGTCCGTGCTCATCGTGTTCGGCTGGAATGCCCAGCGCCACGAGGAGCACAAGCGGTCGCTGCAGTCGTCGGAGTCGAACCCCTCCTCGCCACCGGGCGGACCGCATGCCTCGTGAGAAGGGGCGGAAGGTCATCGCCCAGAACAAGAAGGCCCGGCATGACTACGCGATCGAGGATGTGTACGAGGCCGGCATGGTCCTCACCGGCACCGAGGTGAAGTCCCTGCGAGCCGGGCGTGCCACGCTGACCGATGGCTTCGCGACGGTCGACGACGGCGAGGTGTGGCTGCGCGGCATCCACATTCCCGAATACACCCTCGGCACCTGGACGAACCACGAGCCCCGACGGGCCCGCAAGCTGCTCCTGCGCAAGGAGGAGATCAACCGGATCGCCTCGAAGGTCAAGGACTCCGGCGTGACGCTCGTGCCGCTCTCGCTGTACTTCCACGACGGCAACGCCAAGGTCGAGCTCGCTGTCGCGCGCGGACGGAAGAACTACGACAAGCGCCAGGCCATCGCGGAGCGGGAGTCCAAGCGTGAGGCTGCCCGCGCCGTCGGGCGGCGGGACAAGGGCATGGGGTAGGAGCCCCGCCCATCAGTAGGGCGGGGGGTCGTGGCCGATGGCCGTGAGTGGTTCGGGTTCGTGGGCGTATTCGCGGCCGTGGGGGCTGAGCCAGGTGCATCGGCCGGTGCGGTCACTCTGGATGATCTGCCAGCCGGCATGGGTCTTCAATTGATGGTGGCGGGTGCACAGGGCGCCGAGGTTGGCAGTGTCGGTGGTGCCGCCGTCGTCCCACGCCAGGGCGTGGTCGATCTGGCAGTGGGCTGCGGCGCGGCGGCATCCGGGGAAGCGGCAGGTCACGTCGCGCGCGA
>Ga0129336_10000189_pt1 | contig 33038 bp, 15 predicted proteins | sample CPB6_02_DNA_FD_96878 | JGI IMG/M metagenome (GOLD analysis project Ga0129336, IMG submission 96878) | Freshwater to marine salinity gradient microbial communities from Chesapeake Bay, USA - CPBay_Sum_0.6_0.2_DNA | ecosystem: Environmental > Aquatic > Marine > Coastal | place: USA: Chesapeake...
ACTAACTATGCTTTACCGTTTGATGCTTCAAAGTTGAAGAACTTCGATCGCTTCCACGACAAGTATGGCAAGTATATTATCCAAGCAATGGAAGGTTAAAAAAGGCCCGCAAGGGCCTTTTTTAGTTGCATTTTTTATCTAATGAATATATAATATGTGTATAGTTAAACAACGGAGAAACAAATGACCTCAGTAATGAAAAGTGAAAAGATGAAAAAACAGAAATGGGCAGACAAGGTCTTCACTCCTTCGGAAAAGGCAAAAGTTCTTGAAAAGTTGGTAACTGCTCGTGTGGGTTTACTACTACGGCATCCATTTTTTGGCAACTTAGCCACTCGCTTAAAATTAATAGATGCTAGCGAGTGGTGTCAAACCTTAGCCACTGACGGTCGTAACTTCTACTACAATGTAGGATTCGTAAACGAGCTAAGTGCCAAAGAATGTGAATTTGGATTCGCCCACGAAGTTCTACATAATGTTTTTGATCATATGGGTCGTAGAGAAGGGCGTGATCCAATGCTTTCAAACATTGCCGCGGACTATGCTGCCAATCAAATACTTAAAGATGAGCGTATTGGTATTTCCCCAAGTTGGATTAAGATTTTCCAAGATGACAAGTATCGTGGCAAATCTTATGAAGAAATCTATGCTATCCTATACGCTGGGGCGGAAAAAATCCATCCAGAAGAACTAGGTGAATTGTTGGATGAGCATCTCGACGATGATGACGGTGATGATGGTGGTGATTGTGAGGACAGTGATAAGCCTGGTAAGGGCAAGCGTCCACGTTTAAGCAAAGAAGAACGACAAAAGATCCGTGACGAGATCAAAGAGGCTATGATTGCTGCGGCGCAGAGTGCCGGCGCAGGAAAAGTTCCGGCAGGAATTCAGCGTATGATCAAAGACTTAACTGAGCCTAAAATGGACTGGCGTCAACTGCTACGTATGAATATTCAAAGCCTTATCAAAAGTGACTTTAGTTTTAATCGTCCAAATCGTCGCACCCAGCACACCGGTGCTATATTGCCCGGACTGATGAATGAGGAAACTATTGATATCAGTGTTGGAATCGATATGAGCGGCTCAATCGGTGATCACCAAGCTAAAGACTTCATTAGCGAAATCAAGGGTATTATGGATGAATACAAAGACTTCAAAGTTAACCTTTGGTGTTTTGATACTGAGGTTTACAATTATGCCGAGTTTACTGGCGATACCAAAGACGATCTATTAGATTACAAAATTAAAGGTGGAGGTGGCACTGATTTTGAAGCTAATTGGGAATTTATGAAGGAGGAAGGTATTACTCCAAAACGATTCATCATGTTTACAGACGGATACCCTTGCGGTGGTTGGGGAGACGAAGACTACTGTGACACTCTGTTTGTTATACATGGAAGTGAAAATATTCAACCACCATTTGGGCAAGTTGCCTACTACAAATGAGTCTAAATAGAGGAGAGTTAAATCCACTAAGTGTTTTGGGATTAAGAAAGTTAAATTTTATCCCAGAGCACTTTTCCTGCATTAGTTTTGAAAGTGGATTCAGCGATATCAGAAAAATAGAGCAGTGGATTGAATACAACTTAAATAGTAGATATGCTATTGAGCACACTGTTAATATAAATGAAAGTAAAAAAATAACTCAGCTAACTGTAATTGGATTAGAAGATCCAAAAGAGATTACAATGCTGAATTTAGGATGCGTTCATTTACACAAACTTTAAAGGATAAAAAATGGAAAACCAAGAATTAGTAATGCCAGAACAAACCCAACCACCAGTTCAACCCGATTTGACTGTTAGCGATTTAAATAACATTCGCCAAATTATCGATGCGGCTGTCCGTAGAGGCACTTTTAGTGCATCTGAAATTTCAGGTGTCGGTGCTGCCTATGACAAACTTGACAAATTTCTAAACTCATTAAACGCTCAACAGCAAACAAATCCAAAACAATAAGGAGTTCCCATGAAACATGTGGGTAAAATGAAAAATAACTCTGCTAGAGTAGCAGTAGTGTATCGAGTTCTTCCAGGCGAACCTAATAGTGCTTTAGTGGTAGGAACTACAGGTTTGCCAGACAGCCACCATGACTCATTAATGAGTCTAATAGAAAGTGATTCAGGACAACAGGCATATGAACTTGCAGAAATCTTAGCAGTCAGGCGCTTTCCTGACGGCAATGTCATGCTTTCATATCTACATAGTAACGGGCATCTTAAAAAAGTTCCAACAAGCATGGTATTAATGACTCCAAATTCGGTCACTCAAATGCCGTTAGATCAGCTTAACGAATTAATTGCCAAAGATAAAGGTCTTACTGTTGAAGAACTAGCTCTAAAAGAGGAAGGTGCAGAGCCTAAAAAAGCAGCACAATCTAAACCAGCCTTAACAGTTCCGCCGGCTGATTCTCAAGAAAATAAGAAATTAGTTGAAGAAGCACCATATCATCCAGGATATGAAGGAGCAGTTGTAGAACCTACAAATCAGTCCGAGCATATAACTGCAAGTGATTTAAGGTCTATGGCAGACAAACTTTTTAAAGAGGCACAAGCTCTTCGTAGAAAAGCAGACGAGATCGAACCCCCAAAGGCTAAAGAAGCAAAACCAAAAAAAACTGTAGCAAAATCTGATGCATCCTGAACAAACATATCTTAAATCGCTTGAAGACATTTTAAACCACGGCGAAGAGAGAAACGACCGAACAGGTGTAGGAACAATAAGTATGTTCGGTCAAAGTCTACGGTTTGATTTGTCCAAGGGTTTTCCGGCAATAACTACAAAAAAGCTAGCATGGAAAAGTGTAGTTAGTGAGTTGCTTTGGTTTATTGAAGGAAGTGGTGATGAGTTTCGGCTTAGAGAAATACTTCACGGTAATAGATATAGTGATAAAACTACCATCTGGACTGAGAATGCTCAAGCACCTTACTGGGTCAATAAAAAAACGCAACGACATCCAGGTGACCTCGGAAGAGTGTATGGGGTCCAATGGCGTAGATGGCGTAAACCTTTAATAAGAATTAATAAAGTTGTATTGGCCAACCACGATCAGCTCTTAGAGCTAGTTGACGGATTAAAAAAGGATCCATTTAGTCGTCGTCATATTATCACTGCTTGGAATCCAGGTGAGCTAGATATTATGGCATTACCTCCATGCCATATGATGGCACAGTTTTACGTTAGTAAAGATAAAAAGTTAAGTTGTCAAATGTATCAACGTTCAGCTGACATGTTTCTTGGAGTGCCATTTAACATTGCAAGCTATGCCTTATTCACCCATATGGTGGCTCAGGTATGCGGATTAGGTGTTGGTAATTTAATTATTGTATTAGGTGATGCTCATATCTATAAAAATCATATAGAGCAAGTAAAAGAACAACTTTCAAGAAAGCCTTTGCCTTTACCGAAACTTTCACTCAATGCAGAGATAAACGATATTACCAAATTCAATATGAACGATATTGAATTAATCGACTACCAAAGCCACGGAATAATCAAGGCTCCAATGGCTGTTTAAGCAACCATTACCTCAATCATTCCTAACTCTCCTCTATGATCTTCTAATGCCTTTGCTATTACAGCATTAGGGTCATCTCCTGCTTTCCATGCTCTAGCTCTTCCAAAAATTGCGCTAGATACAAGAAGATCACCCTTATTAATATTCCCCGAAACTTTGCAAGGAACACGGCCTTTCAATGCTATAAAAGGATGAGTAGAATCATCTCCTGCTGCTTCATTCATTCTATAAGCAGGTTTTTTACTAACGATTCCTGCTACGGCTGTATCTGCATCTTTAACACAGATTGTTACCTCATATAACCCACCTATTGTTAATACAGTCCCCTCATCATAGTCTTGATCTGCATGATACCTTTCTGCTAGATCACTGAACAATGCAGCTGATGCTGTTCCATGAAGAATATTAGTAGATGGATTATAATATAAACCTGTTGTTGAAGTGTCAACGAATGCCTGTGTAGAGTTAGTAGCAGTAGAAATAAAAGGAACATAAAACAATTGATTAGAATTAGTTCCAGAAAAACTCAATCCTGTGGCGCTATCAGCAGTTGTAGCTCTATCAGCTCTTAACGCTTCTGCTGCTGTTCCCCAAAAATAAAATCCAGTCTCTTTAGTGCTACCTGTAGTAGGATGAGCACCATACAATGTTATTCCTTTTTGAACAACAAAATAATTTGGATTCAACTGATCTCTTGATGACGAGACAGGATTATCTTGACTTGCTGGACTTTTAGATGCTTGATAAGACCTATCGCTTACTATAGCTACAACTTGATCTTCTCTTCCAACAACTGCTTTAATATTATATTGCTCTTCAACAGTGCTTGTTGAATACTCATAAGAGCCCTTCCATGATGCGATTACATCTGCACCGCTTTGAGGTCCAACTAATATAAATGATGATCCATTAAAGACATAAAGTTGTTCGCTTACATTATTATACCAAAAATCACCTTCTTTGTATGCCTTAGCAGATGAAGGATCAGTTTCACTAACATCTAAATTTGAAATGCTTTTCCAATTAAGACCATCATAAACATTTAGCTTATCATTAGTGCTATCATACCATAACTGGCCTTCAATGGGCTTAGTTGGTTCAGTGGAATTTGAAAAATTTTCTAATAGTTTTAAAAAATTCTCATTTGTCAACTCACCGTATCCGGCATAGTTTCTACCTAAAAAGGTTAGATCTGTTGAAGTATCAATAGCTGCATCTTGAACTGTTGTTAAGATACTACCATTGGTTCTATTCAAAATGTATGCCATGTATTATGCCCCTAACTTAACTACATTTGTATTGGTGTTACCTAAATGGAAAACTCCCCAGTATTGTGTTCCAGTAGAACCGTATATCTCATAAGCCTCCCATGCTCTAACACCGGGAACGTTTTCTTGTAGAATAAAGTGTCTAACTTCAGTTTGTGTGTTGTATGAAGCAAGAACCTTAACTTCTGAATTTATTACTGTAGCTGTTGTTCCTGTAGAAAACAAATAAGGTAATATCTCTAACCTAATCCAATTATTGGTAGCTGTATATTGATCAGTTATAGCAGACCCAATCCATGTTCTATTATAACTTGCTGTCAATCTTCTATTAGGAGATAGATACACTTCTCCCTTCAAATAAAGATCTCCCTCAACATATAAGTTATTTCTAGCTGTAATGTTTTTTAGAATAGTTGTTCCTGCGTAGACTTGAGTAGCTGTTTGACTATTAAAATAATATACACTAGTTGTTGTATTGGCCGTAAATGTAGAGGATGAATGTATACCAATAATCGATCCGTAAGAATAAATTACTGCACAATTCTTAGTAGCATTAGTAATATCCTCTCTCACAGGAGTTTGTGGAACTTCTAAGCCAATCTTACCATGAAAATAAGGATTAGTTGGACCTATTGTTCTCCATTCGCTTGTTCCTGCATCATTTACAAAGACCTTAAACTGTCTATTGACAGAATCATACCAAAAATCACCGTCACTAGAAGGAAAGGGAGATGTTCCGCTAACTTGACTTTGATAAACTGGCCTAAACTCAGTTCCGTTAAAAACTCTTAATTTTCCGCCGCCATTGGTATCATACCAAACTTGACCTGTTAATGGATTAGCAGGCGGAGCAGAATTAGAAAAGGATGTTAACAATTTTACCAAATTATTGTTAACATATTCACCATAGTTATTAATATTTTTGCCAATTAAATCAAGACTAGTGGTAATGTTATCAACTTCGCCATCGGCTATGTTAACTAATATAGTTCCGTTGTTGTTATATATGGTATAAGGCATTATCTTAGGTCTTTATGATATATTTTACATAAGTTCCTGTATTTGTGCCAGTAGAAACAAATGTAGAGGTAGACATATTAGGAACCTTAAAGTTTGCCCCACTTCCTCCATAAGTGTATCCTAATATTCCAAATAACTGCGTATACCAAGTAGATGTATGATTAGCACCGTCACACATTAAATATCCGCTCGGGGCTGAAGATCCGGCGTAAGCAGATATAGACCCTGTAACAACTGTCTTAGCATATACATCTTGCAGGAAATCCTGTTTAGAGATTTTAAACAGTCCGGTATCTGATATTAAAATATTACCACCACTGCTAGCCGATAACAACGTATTTTGACTTGTAATTAAGCTTTCAGTTATAGTTGCTGTCAAAGTAACATTTGCACTTCCATCGAAATCAACATAATCAGTTGTAGTAACAACACCTACAATTTGAAACCTTCTTTTAGATGCTAAGTTTGTAGCAGTTCCAATTAAATTTCCATAAAAAACAGTTGAATTAGTAATTGTATTGCCAAATTTAGCAGCATGTATATGTCTAAATCTCTTACTTGCTGACCCGATATCGTATACATCATGCTTACCTGGATCTAATATTAACCCAGATCCAGTTGGTGTTCCTAAAACTAATCTACTAGAAACAGTTGTTAAGCCGGAAATCAATACACTACCAACTAGATTAGACTTGCCAGCTACTGATAAATTACCGGAACTCAATGTTACAGAAGTAGCAGTTATAGCTCCACTAAAGCTAGCACCTCCATTTACATCTAAAGCAGGACTTGAATTAGAGGGTGCTTTATTAATTCCTATGCTTTGATAGTTAGGATCAATTTTAATAAAAGAACTATCAGTAATTTTTATTGTGATACTCTTTGTTGCATCAGTCGAATTGAATAAAACATTTCCGTCAGTTCCGCTAGCAAGTTGAATTGTCTGTCCTGGAAAATTTGGATTTCTTATCTGTAGTCCACTGCTATCGTTTACTACAAATGTTCCTGTGTGAACACTTATTGTAGCCCTATTTCTTAAAATTTCACTGGCAACTAAAACTGTGTTTCCGCCCACTACCAATGAGTTAGATTTTTCTGTGACTCCGTTATATTTTGCACTTACTTTATTTGTTAAATTGGTTCCTGTGTTGATAGAAGAAAATCCATCTATCACCACTCTTGGAATAAATGCATGGTAACTTATTATTTCTACAACTTTACCGTTAACCCAATTTTTAATTACTGGATAACTAATTGGATTACCGTTTTCGTCATTGCGATTGCTCTGTAACAAAACAGATTCTGAACCCGTTCTATCTATTCCAGAACTTAACTGAGGCCCGACTACTGTCCATTCAGTTCCATATCTAATTTTTAGCTGATTATTATAAGTATCTACCCATATATCACCTTCTGCGATCGTTTCAGCATATTGCAAAAATGGATCATTCGATTGCTGATATATTCCATTAGCAGAAGGCCACCTACTACTAGTATCACTTCCATTATTAACTCTTAAAACTTTTCTAGTGGGATCACTGGTATCATACCAAAGCTGACCTTCAATTGAATTTTCAGGAGGATAAGGACTTGCAAAGTTTTCTAAAAGTTTTAAAAAATTTTGAGCAAATGCTTGACCATAGGCCGGATATCCTGTTCCTACAAGCTCTAGGCTAGTGTTATAATCATTCTTCCCCGAACCTCCAGTAGCTGTAGGAACAATTACTGTATCCGTTTTAAAAGGATCTGAAAATTTTAGAGTATAGTTGCCAGACATGGGTTAAGTTCCTGAGCTCAAACTTTGAATTCTAACAGTATAATCAATTTGAATCATTCTATTAAGAGACTTTTGAACCGGATGAAAAATTACATGAGTTAATAAAAGACCAGTTGATAAACCAAGAGGAGAATGTCCTCTCAATCCTAATTCATCAAATACATACCTCCCGTCCGAATCAGTAGAATTATCAAATACAGTCTGATCTGATGGTTCACCGAAATCAAGTAAACAACTGACTAGAATATCACTATAGTAGGCTCCGGCTAAATGCCTGACTTCCATATAGTTTCTAGCCGGATCAGGACTGCTAGGGTTCCTCGAATCTACATATTTTTCATAAGTTGGATTATACAGTTGAGCAGATGCTCCAACAGTGTTTGGTGTTCTATAAGTAATTATACCTGTAGGATCTATTCTAGTTCCACCATTACCAAAAACCATGCCAGAAATAAATCCAGAATTTTGATTACTCATAGCCTGAGCTAGCCCGTAACTGAAATTCTCGTAATGAATAGCATTACGCTTATTAACGAAAATCTCATTAGTGTGAGGATCATATATTTTAATATGACCTTCTATATTAACTAATCCATTATCTTTCGGTGAATACATAGTTTATTATCCAATATCGATATTTATCAAATCAAAATGAGTAATTTTTATACTTTTATTGCTCCATTTGTAAAAGCGTAAATCCCATTGTTATATCTCTAGACAATACATCCTTATTAACTATAGATAGATACATTGTTGTAGAGCTGGGAGAATCATTATTAAACCCTATAACAGCAGGTGTAAACAACTTAATAGATCCCCCTACTGTAGTAATTATTTCAGCTATCATACCAGTTACTTGAACTGATGCTGTAGTTTCTGCTCTGGTAGCATCAGCTAATCTAGACGCACTATCTGAATAAATGCGAATCCTTGCGGGATATGTAACAGTTAATTTAGAAAGAGCATAGGTTTTATAAGCAGATAATTGTATAGTTGATGTAGATCCTGGAGGTATTGTGCCTGTGCTTGTTGTTAGAGATACTCTATTAGGTAAAACACCATTAGGAAAAACTGCAGAAGTGTATACAGTAAAACTACCAGTGCTTAAAACTGCCAAAGTTTGTCCTGAATTAGACTTAAATGCATGATAATCACTACTGTAGATGTGTAAATTATTTTGTAATTCTAATCTATTAGATGCAGTTGTAGTTCCACTGTTAATTGTAGTTAAGACAAACTTAGATCCATTTGCAGAAGAAGAAAAATTATCAAGTGCCTTAACACTGATCTCACCGCCAATGTTTCCAATTGAAGCAATGGTAGCAGAATTAGAAATTTGACCTCTAAATTCTATCCTTCCTAATGTATCACCATTCTCTATAGCATTTCGTCTACCAGAAGCAGCACCACCTCTATTGGCAACAAAGGTTAATGCATTAGAATCTAACAAACTAAGATTATCATAATATGATAATGATTCTCGAGGAACTCCGTCTATTCTAACTCTAGAATTAACAAAGGTAAATTTTGTAGCTCCGAACGAAGTGTAAACTGTGCCATCATTTCTTTTTAATATAGAAGAGCTGTCATTTCCTATACCGCTGCCCACTAACATGTCAGTTAATGGAATATTATTTTCTGTAACCCATCCTTGAATAATGTGAGACTTTATTTGATCGATAGTAGCTGTAGTAGCAGTGTGTCTAGGAGCGTTAGGAGGATATGATTTTAAGACAAAGCTAGTTCCTACATTGCTAGCAGTATTAATTACACCTGTTAATCCATTGTCTTGCCAAGTTCCTTGAGCATAAAAAGTCAATTCGCCAGTAGGAGTATGCCATGAATTTCCACTGTATCCACCACTGCCTAAAACAAACAATTTATCCTGATCTGCGGCAGCAAATTTAACTCCTTGAGACATATTAGCATAGCTACCAATTACTGTAGGACTGTTAGGAATAATTTCATTAGATATAGTAGATGGATAATTTGCTCCATATCCTCTAATACCAATAGCCGTCTCAAAGGGCGAAATTGTATTGTCTATGAATAAGCTATAGTTGGTCGAAGAAGATGGAGATCCACCTATACTGGCTGCTTGAGAAACATCCAAATATTTAGAAATAGAAGTTGTAGCAGAACTAGAATTCCATCTAACAGTGCTTGTAGTATATAATGCCTGATCAGATGAAACTACCTCAGCTCTAATTTGTTGTAACAGACTTGGATACGAAATTCTTCTAGTTAAAAGTTGATCCGTGCCAGGAACAGGAGTAGTTGCCCCAGAATGCGTGACAATAAACGCACTATTAAATGTAGCACTGTTAATTATTTGAAGTTCATTAACTCTAGTCATATTCTTAATACCTTTTTAACGTAGAAAATAGGTTTGGATTTCTTTCATCTTGTGTTTCTAATGGAACATAATTTCCATCGAGCAATCTTGGATCACCGCCATAATAATAAGAATCTGGAAGATCAGCTTCTTTTTGTCTTATAAATCTAGCCTGCCTCACATCACTGGTTAAAATTGATTCTGTTCCTGTCCAGATTTGTCCCTTCTTTTGAGTTACAATAAGAGACACACCCTTTTCAATTCCACCAGATTTTCTAAATCTAAAAGACGCAGTATTTAATACTAACGTCTGAGTACCAGTTATATAAAATTCCGCAGGATCTAATATCGCAGAAGTGCTAGTAACCGCTTCGTAGATTAATCTAGAACTTTTTAGCAATTGGCTTCCGCCATAAAAAACCTGAATTTGATCTTCACCTGGAATATTAGGATCTAATGTTATACCAGTATTCGTGATTGTTGAAAATTGTTGAATCCCATATGTAGAAGTATTCATTGTGCTGGTTGTAAAAGTATAAACTAAATCCCCGGCACCTGGAATGGTTTGTAAAATACCCTGATCAATAACCTTGGTATTTGCATCTACAATTAATGATGGGCTTGTTCCTAATGTTCCTCGACGTAGTTGTGATAACACATCCCCATCTCTGCCAAAAAATTCAATTCTTTCTCTGTCAATCAACACAACCGCAGGAACATTTTTTGCAGCATTCATAGGAGATAAACGCTCTTCTTCATAGACACTGATTGTATTGTTAGTAAATTCTAAATCTTGAGTTAAAAAGGTAGAATGAAATGCAGATAAACGCTTATAATGTGTTCTATCAAACATATCATTAAAAATTCTATACCCATAAACCTTATTTGCAGTTTCTGGTTGTTGTATTGTAGTAACTAATATTTCTGAATTATTTTCTGCTTCGATATCTGAAGATAATTGAATTGTTCTAAAATCTTCTAACACTTCAAAATCGTATCTATGAACTAGTGGTCTTCCATCTAGATAGACCCAAACATAATTGTCATCTAATACAGGCCTACCTAATGTAAATCTTCTAGCACTATTCCAATAAAATTTTTCTGTTTCCATACTCATCTTATCATGATTATTAAATGTTGTCACTCTAAGATTTGTGCTAGAAATCGAAGAATTAAATTTCAATACATTTCCTACAATGATATAATCGTGGTCAAATTGAGTGCTAGTAATACTGATCTTAGTTCCATCTGGATACAGATTATTCAATAAAATAATACTGTTATTAGCTGAGTCAAAATTAAAATCGTATCCAGATCTTATCCTTGTTCCATTGGCATAAACATAGATAGAATCTGCTGTAAAATAGTTGGCTGCATAGACATTTCTATTATCTATTCGATAACTGAGCTGATTATTTGTTTTCACATAGTTACTAACATATGGTGGTTCTTGGCGTATTCTTTCTGAGCTAGTTGCTGATAAGGCTTTTTCAACTATGGCTTTATCACTATAGGGTTCCGCAGCTCCTGGAGGGTAACTCAAAGTAAAATTTTGCTGAGGAACCGTTACTGTAAACACTTCCTCATGCATTCTATTAAATTTTATGTAGGGTGTATCAAAAAACCAAGCCTCTATCATGTTAAGATCGCCCGGCAAATTATAGCAATGCACTGCTGCTCTATAATTGTCATCCCAATTAGTCGTAACCATATAACCGACCTGTGAAGGAGATGTAACTTCATTAATCTCCTTTCCATTTACTAAAACATATACTGATCTTACATCAGATGCAGCAACAAGGCTAGTTACAATTGAAGTATTAGTTGACGTAGATACAACAATTGATTGACTGTCTATTAATCCTTGACCACCAATCTTAACCATAGTATATCCTGCTCTACCGTTGCTCGATTGAGGAGGTAAAATTATCTGCTTGCCTTGAACAAAAAATTGAGTGGATGATGTAAACGTAGTTGAGGTAGATCTATCAAATACAACACCATTAAAATAAACCCTAATTCCAGCGGCAGATGTTTCATATACGCTAATGGTTGCAGTTGTAATTTTATTTTTCTTTACTGCAAACGAACCAGAAACTACTGTGGCATAAGATTCTGCATCTTTAGTATAAACATTAATTCCTAAGCTATCAGATGTATGGCCGGCTACCAATTCTTCAGGTGCATACATAGCGTTCGGAGATATAAAAGTATCGCCATCTACAATAACATCAAACCCTGATTCTCCTAAGGCATTTATATTAACAGCATTCGTCCAAGATCCTCCTATTATTGCAGTATCAACGGCCGATGGTTCAAAATCATATTTCCAGAACTCTACCCCCGGATCCGTATAGGTTGTAGCAGAAAAAACATAGCATTCTCCCTGATTTAAATTATTAATCTTGATCCCTAGTCGCCCTGTTACAGAGGTATCAGTAAAAACTTGATACCATTGAGTTGTTGTATTGCCAGGATTTACGGAATTAATAACAACATCGTTGACAAAAACATCAGTTCTAGACACATCAGAAATAATATTATCTGTCAGTAATATAACAGCTCTTGCTGTTGAAATAATATCTATAGTTTTCATTTATTGTAAATCTGTAAAAAATTCTACATTAGAAAAATCTTCCAAATTAGGACCAGTTTCTAAACTTCCAGATCCCCCGCCAAATACTGTATCAATAACGCCCCCTCCTCCTGTAGGAGTTATAGCAGTAGCTACAGAGCTTACATACATAGAATATGTTCCTACTGATAATACAGTGCTAGACCCTGAACTTTCTTTAATTTCTACTACTAAATTAAATGCTGCTGCTGCATTTACTCCAGAATATTGAGCACTAGCATACCAAGGGGTAGATGCTGCTGTGCTTATTGCTACCCAATTTCCTTGCTGAGGAGCTGTTAAACTAGTCACAGTGCTAGCAAATCCCGGGCCTGTAAATTGAACATTGCCAGTCCATACACCTGTTGGATCGATTCTTGCTCGAACATAATATCCACTAGTTCCTGATGCATCATCTGTCCAGTATTGGGGATCAGGAACAAGCTCAATAATACTCAGTGAATCAGCATCAGGACCTTCTAGTTTAGCGAACTCAAATTCCCCATTGGTTAATATCTTAACACTAGCATATGCTGTAGCTGCATTATTGGCCAACGAATAAACCTTGCTTTGATATTGTCCATATGCATTGGTTATTTGGTCTGCTATAGTAACATCTACATAGGTTGATGTATGATTTGTTAACATCAACCTAAAGATTTCATTACCTTCATAAATGCCGTCCGGATTTATAGCGAATGTTGCTGTGCTTACTTGATATCCAGCAGCTCCTTGGACCATAACAAACGAGCCTGTATAAGAACTTGTTGTTAAATCTGCTAAACTAATTGTTCCTGAAACTGTAGAAATAGTAAACGGAACAACGGTTCCAACAGGAAGATTAGTTGTCGTTAATGTTATCTTAGTAGAAGTTCCTTCAGAGACCAGACTTGGACTTGCTGTTAATGAATATGTTACTGGAGGTGTTACAGAAGTGTCTATAATTTCTACCTGAGTGCTTGTAGTAAATCCAGTATAGGTGTTTTCCAAAACATTTAGATAGGTTCCTAATCTAAAGATAATATTTTCTGTATATTCAGTTGTTAGATCTTCTGCTATACCAATATTAAAAATTAGAGGGAAGTCATCCTGACTATAGGCAAGGATGCCTTCAGTTACTATTTGTCCAGAAACAAGATCGGCAGAAGTAATATAACTGCCAGAACTTACAACATGGAAGACTCTGCCATCTGAACCAAAATCAATATTGGTTCCTGTTATCTCCACTTTAATTACATCGCCCTCGCTTGCGGTAGAAATTAGAGTCCCGTCTTGATTATAAGTTCTTATATAATAAATTGGAGATCCAATTGGTCGATCTCTTACTACAAAGGAGGTAGATGCTACAACTTTATAGTTTGCTGTTGAAGTAGTAAGCCAGGATGCAATACTAATAATAGCCGTTTCTGTTGTTTCAACGGTAGAAGTAGTAGCTGTGGTAATAAAGGTTAGAGGTAAACTATTTGCTGTGGTTGTAATTACAGTCCAGCTCGATGTCGATCCAGAAGTAAAATCACTATCAGTTACCTGTCCGGATAATCTATAAGCAAATGTTCTTCCATTTCCATAAAACACATCAGTTCCACTTATGGTAAATGTCGCAGTATATCCCTCCATAATAGCTGGAGATCCAGTAATTGTAAATTTGGGGAATACGCAAGGTCCTACAAAGAAATTATAATCACCTATTAATCTTTGTCTAGGTTCAATAGTTTCTAAAAGACTATAAGCTCTAACCGAAGCACTAGAAACATTTGTAACAGTATTATAAGGTATTACAGCATCAGTCGCAGCCAGTGTTTGTGTAGAAATGACAGTAAAAATGTTGTTAGTAGTCGAATTAATAACATATAACCCGTCAAAACCTGATGTTGTGATTCCAGAAATTTCTATTAAATCTCCTTTTCTCAAAGTTCCATAAAAAGGAATACTTGTTTGAAATGTAATATTAGAACCTGTAACTGTAGAAGTAGCTATTGCTCTAACAATTTTATATAATGGAGAACTAATTTGAATAGAATTCAATGAAGGATTGACCGATACTACTACAGTGTCAGTTCTAACTTTTAGTCTGTCAGTGTTTAGGAAATTTAGAACTTGACCAGGAACTATTCCAGTAGTGGTGTTTAGATATAATGTTGTTGTGCTTATAGAGGCTGTTGATATTATACGAGCTCTGGCATAATCACTAATATAATCATTAAATCCGCCCATGTCATATATGTTACCACTTTTGCTACCATTAATTAACTCGTCAGCATACATGTATCCATACTGCTCTAAGTATGGAAGAATCTCATCAAGCCCGCCATAATTTCTTAATACTGTCGGAGTAATATTGTTTAAATTAAACCAACCAACCTTTTGTTCAGCAGTATAATTATACCAATCTTCTGGCAAAGTAGATAGCTGACCAAATCCCATTATTGGAGTTGAATAGTTGAACGGTAATCCTTGAAGATGTGCCTTAGGATACTCTAAACCCTTAATTAACAATGGCAAATCTTTGCCTGGCATTACTGCCGTAGGATTGTAGTAGTTATTGATCCTATCTATGGCGTTAAATAGATTTATGCTCTTTTGATAAATGACTCTTAATGTTTTACCGGCTTTAGGTAGATAATTAACAAAAACAAATTTACTAAAATTCTTTTTATATCCATTATCATCTTTACTGAAATGAACAATTTTATAATCAGCAGATAACACAAGCTTCTTATCCAATGTAGCAGATGTTAATAATTCATCAGGATTGGCAAGATATGGTAACTCATATTCAGCGTTGATTCCGTCTGTTACTGTAGAAAAATCAACAGTTAAATCCCCAATCTCGGATCTTCTACTATATCTATCAAACTTCATAGTAATAATATTTTTTCTAGTAGTTTCGTTTTCCAATACCGCACTTGCTGTAGCTGATTGCCCAGTAGGTGATGGATTTATATAAATTGTAGGATATGTTAAATAACCTCTTCCGGAATAGGTAACAACAATCTTATAAACTTTACCATTTCTTAAATATGCTTCTGCCTGTGCAGGGGATGCAGGGTTTCCGCCAAATACTTGAACAGTAGGTCTTGAAGTATATCCTTCTCCTCCACTACTAACAATTATTTCTTTAACCGTATAGGTGTAATTGTCAAACCAAGACTTCCACGGATATTCTGATAATTTAGGATTACTCAATGAAGAAACTGTATCAATCCTATCTAAACTATCATTATAATAAGGAATAAGATCAAAGTCGGTAGTCAAAATTTCTGCATTTTCTAAGTTACCGTATGATCCTACAAAATTACGTATGTTTGTATGATAAGGTTTGATTTCTCTTACATAATTTTCATAGAATTCATTATTATCAAGTTGATAAACCGGTTTTTGATCTAACCTTTGAGTATTATTTTTTACCTTAACAAAGCTAGTCTTAAATGCCCAATCTAACAATTTTTGTTCTGTGAGAGCATATTTTACCGCTTTGAAGAATAAGGTATTCCAATACCCCTTTAATCCATTGATAAAAATATTATCCTTTAAGCTCAATAAAATGTTCTTTATTTCTGTATCAGGCAACTGATCATAAAGAGTTTCATCTAATGAAGCTTGGTCATAGGCTGTCTTGTCTATTAAAGAATTCCATAACTTGTCGTTCAACTTTATAGTGCCATTTTGTTTGAAAACAAGATTATAATTTGATTTAAAGTCACCCAATAATCCATCTTCTATTTTTTCAACGATAGCTTGGTTACCGTCACCCGAGTTCAATATTCGTACATAATCTCCAGTGTTCAGACCTTGTATAAAGTCTAACTCCAAGGATGAATCTATAATATAGGTAATTGGTCTAACCTGATCAAAAACTTGAGAGCTCCAGTCTATATAATCCCAATATAAGGTAGTATTAAAGATTTGTGTTCTAACTTTATACCACGAATCTAACTGATAATTATAAAGATATTGAGACCATCTATTATTAGAATTTTTATCTATAGCAACTATAACAGAATGAGGCCTTACTGTTAGGGTAGGGATAGTAGAAAATGAATGTCCGGAATTTACAACCTGGGCAGAAATTATCCTGCCGGTTGAGTCTATTTCTGTTTTAATTTCAGCACTATTATTTGGAACAATAGAAACTTTAGGAGCGGTCAAATATCCAAATCCAGGATTTATTATAGTAACTCCTACTATTTTTCCGTTGTTGACTACACATGAAATCTGTGCCTGAACATAATCAAAAGTTACTACATCTAATAACTGTGAATAATTATCAACTATAGTATCATACTCACCCAGCGATTCATCTGGAATTCTTTCAAAAGAATTTAATTTTGAAAAGTCATTTATACCAGTTATCTGATTTTGAGACAATATTGTATTAGCATACTCTATAACATTCCGAAGAGCCTCAACTCTATCTTTAAATAAGGTTTGTTGCGGTCTAATTCCTAGCCCATATCTGTTTCTAAAACTTAATAAAGGATCTGGCACTATTCTGCCTTCTTCATCTCTACCAATTAAGCTGTCAATTAACTTCTTATTCAACAGCTCATGAGGCATTGTTTGAGAATCACCTTCATGAATAAGCATCCATTCTGTATGTTTAGGAATTTGATTTTTTATAGTATCAAATGCTATATTGGCAGAAACTCTATCGTCTACGAGCTGTCCTTGAACGTTAGCAAATGCTAATGCATTTTTACTTATAATTTCAACAAACTCTAATCCCTGACTTAGAGGATTGGCAATATATTTAGAGACTTCTGAAGCTGTTGTTCTTCTATTTTTAGCTTTAGGCAATGTGACTTTGTTCTTGACCCAGAAATAATAAACATTTTCAAAGGATCCAGTAACGGTATTAAGAACTTGTTTTACAGAAACTACACTATTATCAGGATACTTAGGTTGTCCGCTTATACCTTTTGATAATCCGTACGAAGTATCAGCTTGTATAGACCATTCGCTTGGGAGTAGATCAGACTTTACCCATTCATATATATCAATGCTTGCACCAGGAAATAATCTACCCCAATTATTTTTCCTAAATAATTCATTTCCTTGCTCATACCAAACATATTTGGCTGTGCTAAGATCCCACCATAATTCGCCAACATGTTCATCTAACCAATTAGTTTCAGTATCAACAACTGTGCTAGGTATGCCAATTGAATATATTGCGGGATCAGATACTACTCTATAATTTAATTCTTGCTCAACTATTCCAGGAAGCTTGTTCTTTAACGGATCAAAAATATCTAGATACTCAATGACTTGATCTTTAGATGTATCTATAAGGGCAATTCTATTAAAGGTAGTAACATCAATTAATGGCTCTTGATATCTCAATTTCTTCCAGGTTGAAATTGAGTTATCTAATTTTTTAAATTGATAAAATCTAGAATTATTTTGTAGTGAAGAAGAAATAGTATTATAGGGAGCTCCTACAAAAATACTGTTATTAGTAACACTGATACTACTTCCATATTTTCCACCAATTATCAAATCTTCTGGTAGTAGTTCGTCGGCCGCAACAAATGTTCCATTAAAATTATTGTATGCATAAACAGCACCGCTATCTGCTATAGAAGTTACAAATCTAGTTTGGTTATTATCAAACGTTGTTTGACCGGATCTCAGAGTAGTGTTTTGAAAAAACTCAACTACTTCAGATCGATTGGTCCCTAATGAACTTATCGATAATGTTTTTTCATCAGGGCTTAAACTAATTTTTTCAGCAAATATTAAATCCGTATTTGATAACGGATTTACAATTATTTGAGTTAACGAATATTGACCTGAATTTTGTTTAGTGTAAACAGCGACTTTACCTCTAGTTAAAGGTCCATTCAAAGATTTCTTACTGCCAACGAAAATATGTTTCCCTGTTTCAGAAACTTCTAGACTATATCCGTATTCGTCATCGATATCAAAAGGTGAATTTAAATTTTGTTTCCAAGAAAGATCTTGATCAAATAATTGCACAATCCCTGTTCTACCTGTTGTATTATATTTAGGAGCACTTATAGCTATAACATCTCCCAAAGCTGACCCAGCTATGGCATATCCCCATTGACTTCCAGGATTGAGCGTAATTGTTGAAGTCCCGTTAACTGAGACCGAACTTGTGAAAAATGATGCTATAGATGTTAGTGTTCCTAAACCAGAAATCTTATAAGCAAATACCGTTCCAGTTCCTTGAAAAGAAATATTACCAGGAGCGCCAACTAAAAGAGTTGAAGTAGAACTAGCAGAAACCTGGTTAATATATAAACTATGACCAAATCTAGAATTAGTATTAAGAGAGGCGTTATAAGGTTGAGAAATGGTTAAGAGTGTCACTTCGCCGGTATTCTTGCTATTTCTAGTGCTTATCTTTACTAGTCCTTCTTTTTTACTTGTTCTTCCAGGGAATTCGTTTCCTACTATAGGAACCAAAACACTGGTAGATGTAGTTGCTCTTAATAGGCTAGCATCAGGAGCACCGGCTACAAATAAATCTTTATTAACATCATAGGCCAACGAATATCCGAAATCCGTTCCTGTATTAATTTGACAATAAATTTTTCCGTTAGAATTTAAAACATAATCAAATCTAGCTAAAATATTTTCGTTGGCAAATTTTCTGTAAACTTGTATTTTTCCAAAATTGGTCGACAACTGCTCATGATAATTAGGCAATGAAACTAGAACAACATTACCTTTAGCTAATACACAAGAACCTAATCCTTGGTTAATTGGCGAAACATACCCTGAATATTCTGTAGCTGTTGAATAATTTTTAACTTTTTGAAACACTGCCCACTTATTATTCTCATCTCTATCTACCCATAACTTAGAATTATAAGGAACATTAAACAAGTCTGTGGCGTTAGACAACTCTTGATAATTTGAAAATCGTGCTTGTTCAAATTTGAATAATGTTCCGTATGCCATTAGAGGTTCATTTACAATTGTAGACAAGGACGATGCTACAGTAAATTGTGTTAGATCGGAAATAGACTGAACAATATAAACTCCGTTAACCTGATGATTAAATCTAACAATCGAAACAATATCGCCTACGGAAAGATTATGATGCACATCGGTTACAAATGTGATTTCACTTCCAGGACTACTTACATAAACTCCAGTGATCTTTGCTCTTTGATCTAGGTATCTATAAACTGTCCAATCACCGTTTTCTAAAAACCCAACCCATACAGTAGTATTATTTGGAATTAACCCATTATTTGCTATATCTAACAGACTGTTTTTATTATATGCTGTAGTATCTACATCGTCAGGTCTTACATACCCCGCAGTTAATAGCTTAGTAGCATTATCATTAAAAGTTCCGTCAACGGTTATAAATGATTGAATAGGATTAAAATCGTTAGGCGCTATTAATATATCTGTGGCACTGGTATAATGAACTAACGACAAACTTTCTGATAGGGTATCTTTTCCAAACTTAACAACATATGGGTTCTCTAAGAATATACCTTCATTTAGCTTGACTTCAATTTCTTTAAAAGTCTCGAAACTTCCGTATGAACCAACCCTAAATGCCCACTCCTCATAAAGCTCTATAGAATTGTCAGGTCTGCTAGACGAGACTTTTAATATATTATCTAATGCTCGAGCAGTTCCTTTATTTTTGATAAATCCTTGATAAAATTTATATTCAGAAACAGGATTGCCAATTATTTTTTCTAGATAATTTCTAGAAGTATAACCGGTGAGCCGTTGAGCAAGAGTCTGCTGTATTTCATCAAAATTATCAATATCCAAACTATAAAAATCTTCAAACTGATTAATTTTGTAATCGAAGTTAGGTAGTAATTGAGATACCGGTTTTTGAGTTAATTGATCCCATTTATTATAATCAAATGAAGAATCATTAAGAATAACTTGATTAGCTGTATAATATATACTATTATAGCGAACTAAGTCTCCTACTTTATATTTTCTAAATTGCTTCCACTCTGTTATGTTTACATTATCATAAACAAATCCAGGACTGTTAACATCACCATTCCAGTCTTTGGTTCTAAATCCTGTTAATTTAATTCTCTTTTGTCTATATCCAGAAGCAGGATCATAAATTGTATCGTTAAAAATTGTTGTGTTATTGAATATAATTCCGTGCTCTTTTTGCACAGAATTTAACACTGCAAAAAATAACCCCTCTTCTGTATCTTTAGTGGTTATTACACAATAGCCATCTTGTCTAGAAATATCAAAATTTTCTACTGGGAATGCCTTGCCATCTGCCTTTTGTAAACTATATTCGTATTCATTAGAAAGAACATTATCCACAACAGAGTTAGCATACGAATATTTTAAATAATCAACAAACGGGCTTAACACAATTAAATTACCTTCTGCCCAATTTTGTGTGCTCCAATATAAGAATTCTTTAGCAGAAAAATACCAATCCATAGTTTCTACTAGATCGGAATTTTGTGTATCGAAAATAAATCCTTGAGTCTCCAACCAGGCACCGTAGCCAATTATAAAATCATAGACTTCCTGAACAGATGAAAAAATTGTACCGTAAGGAATCCTAGAAACCTGCTTACTAAATTTTTTAGTTGTTAATGCTCTAGCACCACCCCTAGTTGGTAAACCAGGCATTTGACTGAAATAATCTGAATTAAATAACTTTGTAGCACTATGTGAAACAGTTACCCTATAGTATTTGTTATTATAAAATACAACTTGTCCTTGTTTATAAAACTTTGTTGTATAAGTTTCAGCAACTGCTGTATCTATAGAACTTAATCCACTATTTCCATCACTATAATTTGGCTTCCATACAGTGTAAGGCTCTTCCTTACCTCCAATAACAATTGCCTGCGACATTGAATCCTTTATAGGTAAAAGGTAATGGAAATGAGGGAAACTTCTATCATACCCCTTGATCATGTATCCGTTTACTGACTTTTGAATAACAATACCGGAAATTCTAGCAGATTTAATAGGATTGCTAGTGTTTAAGATTAAGGAATAGTCTTCTATAGGTAAATTGAACCCGGGCTTTGTAGACTGGGGATCTACCGCATTAATACGTATTTGAAGTTTTTCCTTACTAGTAAACCCTCCCAATTTATGAAATAAGTTTATATCAAAATAACTTAAATCTTGAGCTAATTGTAATTGATAATCTTGATAATATTTCATACCCCTTTCAATTACAAAATTGCCAAAACCAGCGATTTGATCTGTGTTATATCCTTCAACTAATAATTTTTTAGGATTCAAATATAAGTCATCGGAATATACAACTTGATCTAGTATATTCAAATGAATACGGCTAACGTCATATAATTTAGAAAGATAATCACTAGGATTTAAAAGAACTGAAGCAATGTTTAGAGCAAATGGAAAGTAGCTGCTATTTCTCCATGCTATTTCTGCCGGGCTGTAATCACCAAAAACCCAATCTGCTTTTTGTGTTGCTACAGTTGATCCTGTAATTTGTAGAATAATAGATTCATTTAACGCACCAGTCGATGTTACTGGAAGAATGGTGCTCAAGTTAGGTCGTTTATACTCGTCCCAGACTCCGGCTAAAGGACCATATCGAATGTATCCATTTTCAATATCATCCCACATAAATGTATTACCTGAAGTATAAGGAGCAGCTCCATAATAATCCTCCCACCAATCTGGTTTGTCAGAGAATCCTAACATTTCCCAAGGATGAGAATGAGGACGATCAGTATCGTAAAGAAATTTAAATATTCCTCTCCAAGTTCCTGATAGCAATGTTTCATTGATTTGACCTTTCCAATTATAGGTTCTATAATTTCCAGGTTCGTATGTGTCATTTTTTGTAATATTAATATTATATATAGATGCCCATTTTCCATATTCAGTTAGTAAGATATCATTAATCTCATCTTTAGAATATTGTGACTCTCTAAAATAACTAGGCTCTAATGATTTAATATCAAACAATCTACGATTATATTCAACCTTAATATTATTATAAATTCTTTTTTCTAATTCTAAAATTATATCATCTCTATAATCACCATAGGCACGCATTAAACTACCGTCGTGCCCTCTGATCATTTGAACAGGATCATCTGCATACCTATCATCCATTATGATCGCAGGTTCAAATTTGGGAAAAATGCCTAACTTAGACGGCGTAAAAGGTATAAAGCTTCCTAATGTGCTGTTATATACATGGAATTCTATTTTATCACCGGAATTTAATGATACCAAAAGTGTAACAGTTCCAGAAATACTAGAAAAAGTATAATCCTTATTATGCACTAATAATTCTGAATTTTTGTATACGTATACTGCACGATAACTTAAAGATTCTAAATCGAAATCAATCCCAAGAGGATACTCTACAACATTAGTTGATGCAATTGTGTAAGACCTTACTATTTTAGAAGTTCCATAACCTATCATGTCTGATCTATAAAACGAACCTCTAACTGTGGAATTACGATTAAGTTCTGCTATAACTTCATCTAAAGATCCAGATAAATCATTTTGGTTTACAACATTATCTACTTCTCTTAAAAAATTTAACTTCCATTGATTGTAATGATTGCAGACAAATCTCAACGAGTCTATGACATTATGATGTTTTTTTCCTAAAAAGATATTAGAAAAACATAAAGGATTCTCATTTAAAATTAATCTAGTTCCAAACTTAGCATAATCATAGATGTCTCTCAGGTTACCTGATCCTGGAAATTCTCCTAAAAATCTAATATCCCTATCTACCATCGAGGAAACATGATCAGACAATTGGCTATATGTAATTTCAGAGATCGTTTCATTTAATGGATTATTTGTAGCGCCTATAGGGGCTTCGTAATAACCGTTATCATTCGGAGCTTGATCTGAAATAATTTTTAAAACAATCGAATCATTGACATTTAATGGAGAATCGAAAGTTATTTTCAACACATCATTAACTAACGTAGCTGTAGAATTAGCAAACTTATAATTTACAGATGCAGAATGAGAAATAATATTTGAAATAGGTCTATTGAAACAAGACACCTCCACAGTGTTAGTTGTCTTTGTAGCGACTAATGTTTCGATTATAGGAATCCTATAGTCCGCCTTGTCTCTCCAAACATTAACTAATTCAAATCCATCATTATTAAAATTGTTTTTTCTTAAAAATGTTGTGGCTGTTTTTTTCGCACTGCTTACATTATTCTCAATAACATTAAATGAATCAGTTGAAAAATAATTTTTAAAAACATAACTACCTACACCTGCGCCACTAATTTCACTTGAAATTGGAAACCCTAAAACACTATCGTTAGCTCCGGACCCTAACTTATAACCAAAAATCTTATTTCCAGAAAAGTCATTTTCAATAAAGCTATTTTTAAAACTATCACCCTGATTATCGCAAAGGTCAAACAGTGGAGGTTGATTTAGTTGCTCATGCTGCTGCGATATGACCCATTGCTTCTCAATCTCCGAATAATAAAAGCTTTTACCTGTATAAGAATTACCATAATTTACAGAAACACTAGTAAGATCAGTAACTCCGCTATCATTCGCTTCTACTAAACTTATTAACCCTGTAACAGGAGCAAAGGAAACAACATAAATTTTATTTCTGTTATTAATGTTATTATCATTGTTAAAAATTATGCGCCAACCTTGTTTAATCAGAACTCCATCAATATAATAACCAAGTTGATTGTTTATAGTTTCTAACGGAAACTCAGTTGAATTGTCGATAACATCAACATTTTTAATAGAAATTCTTCCAAAGTTATAAAGCTGAATATTTGGCTTAAATTCGATAATAGGTCTTTTCGCTCTAAAGTCATAATCAAAGGAGGCAGTAGTATTATTAATTTGTGCAGTTAGCTCTATAACATCTTTATGAAACCAACGATTATATCTTGACCAAGGATTGAGGTCTTTACTAGATTTATTAATAGTAATATATTCAGGTGTTAATGCTAATCGAGCATCACTATCGAAACCATATTGATCAAATCCATCACTATCAAATGTTTCATTATAAATCGAAGCCAATGCTCCGTTAGGTTCTAACAAAGAAAAGTCAACCAACCGTATGCTTGACCCAACTCCTTCTACAATATATTCCTTATCTTGACTAATTGTTTCAGATTCTGAAGTATAAGTTGCAGTAAAAACTACCTTCATACCATTACTAAGAGCATGGCCGTTTGGCATTATATAACTAGCTGCCCCTACAATATTTGTAAAAATATTTGTTGACGTAGAAATCGTTATAGAATCCGGACCTACAGGTAGCCAATAGTATTGATCATAATTAATCAACTTATCCCAATCAATTAACGGGTCAAATGAATAAAACTGACTTCTAAAAATCCTATCGATATTAGAATTATTACCGCCCTGATTATATATTTCATTGATTAAGTCATCTAATGCTACTACATCAGTAATATTAGAAATTGCATCTCTAAAAACAGCAGCAGGTTCTAATTGATAATGAGACCTAATAGAACTAGATTCAGAAATATATGTATCTGTTACAGGGTTATAATTAGGAGTTATCTTAGTCCCAACATAACCATCTATCCTTTCCAACTTAGGTGATTGAATAAATTGGTCAATGGTGCTAGACAAAAACTTTTTGTTTTTATCAGTTTGAAGATAACTTGGTAAAAATTGAGCGGATTTCTTGTTATCAGACATATTATAGATCAGAAGTTACTATGTTCGAGGCCTTAAGTTGGCTAGCTGTAATAGCATCGATAATCTCTATATTATCAACGGTGGCGGCACTTATAAACAATTCATTTCCTAGACAACTTATCTCATATAAACTTCCAAAATCGCTATTATCAATTGGGACAATAATAAAATTAGTAATGTCAGGAGTGAGCAAATTCATTACATATGTCGACAATTCACTAAAATAAAAAGTTTGCCCAAATTCCCAATTTTCGATCGCAAAAAATTCATTAATAGCTGTAAAAATTTTTGTCTTTAATTCGTTATCATTGGTAATTCTATTTGGATTTCTAACAGCCTTAAATTTGGCTTTTAATGACGAATTTGCTTTATCTCCGAAAAGTATCTTATACTTTACTGGGTGGTAAACAAGCTCATCACTAATTGCTTTAATAGGATTTAAGTATTCACTATAATTTTGCTCTAAATCATTGCTTGTTGGAGCATTAGGTTCACTAGATGAGTTCCCTAATAGGTAACTTCTAAATGCAGTGTCATAACTTGTAGTTAAAACATAGATATCGATTAGGTTCGATTTGCTAGGATCAATCCTTCTTTGATTTCCACTGTTATGAACATAGTGAAACTTAATATCGCTCCGACCCTTACGACCAAAATACATGTCTGTATAAACAAATGCACTTAAAGAAGATGACCAATACTTTACAACTTGTAAATCAATATCAGTAAAGAAAAATAATTGATTATCTACCTTTTGAGCATTTGTCACTGATTGCTCATTTACAACAACAATAATATCTTCTCTGGTAATGCTGTAAGTAGATTTTGCGGTGTTATATTTAAAAAAGACCCAGGTGTCACCGACTGCATTAATAAAGGAATCAGGATTGGTTATTTTTAAGGAATTATTATAGTCGTATAAACTAACCTTTACTCTAGTAGGCTGAGAAAAACCATCTGCTTCAACTACAGAATCGTTTATTTGCCAATTATTTCCAAAGCCAATGGTTTCAGTTGTAAAAGTAGATGCGTTTGGAACAAGGTTAATAGGTAAAATTTCTATTTTATCTTTTACAATTGAGTTAGTTACATAGTCATAATTTATCGATGTTTTATCCACAAAGAACGCAGTTTCCTTTTCGCTTTCAAAAATATAATTTACTGTTCTTGCAGTAACTTTATAATTCTTTCCAGTCCAAACAAAATTTATAATCCATGAAGAATCTAAAGCCTCATCCTCTAAATTTCCCTGATAATTTAATGAAAATATATCTAATAAATTTAAGTTTGAATTTGTAATTATTTCCCAGTCTCTTGTTTCTAGATTGATAGTTAATCCAAAATTCTTAAAAGTTGTTGATATGTTAGCTATTTCATTTTCAATAGGATAACCTAACACATTGGGATATCTAGGAACTATCTCTACAGGTATAGCTCCATCCGGAACCTTTCCTGAGAAAATCAACGGACCTGTTCCATCATCTAACAAATCTGCACCATTTCCTACAATCTTTGCAACAGCTACCCAAATATGATCTGTCCCTCCAGAGGGTATTTCGTTAGTATACGAAACCCTAGAAGAAAACCCGGATTGGTAAAGACTCTGATATGCCTTAGAAGCTGTATTGCAACGAACAGTGTCATATTCCAATGCTGCTCTAAAGAAAGCCTCTCTAGCACTAATGTCATCTATACTTAGGTTATAAATCAAGGATTGATCAACCCAAAATTTTAATCCATCAAAATCTGGATCTCTAAATAAACCGTATTTTGTCCCTAATGTTTGAGTAGTATATGCAGAATTGCTAGTGTAAAGAGGTAAAAATCTCACAGTGGCTATATAATAGGTATTATAATTGTAGTTTCCTCTAGCTTTTTCTACAAAATTTATTAGATCAAATCCTAAAACATCATTGGCTATAGCAGGTATATTCTTTAAAACGTTGTTTTCATCGAAATATTTTCCAATAGGGGCATTAAACCTTACTAGACTATCAACCGAGATGTATCTAAGTTCGCTTTCAGTATAATCATAACCGACTGCATATGATCCCATACTATCATAAAAATAACCTCTACTCTGTCCAGGAACAGCATTGACTTCTTTAAAGGTAAGCCCTAATCCAGATAAGTTAATTCTTGAATAATTTTCATTATAGAAAGATTTCATCTCCGGACTAGCAATCATTGTTGCAACTAGATTTTTAACAATCCCTAAAACTTGACTTCGATTTACATACTCAAACTCAAAATTAAGATCTTTATCTTCTTTATATAAAATTCCATCATTAGCAAAGATATTAGTCTTTCCATAATTTCCGCTGACATCACTGAAATCAAAATACTTACTAACACCGCTTGAGACTCTATTGATACTTTTAACCTTAAGTATGTCACTACCGGCATTAAGAGGAGCAATATTATAGTCTTCCCCGGTAATCATTCTATTCTGTGTGTAATAAGTTTGAGGAGCTTTGGTTTGAATAGAAGAATTAGACTCAGATCCAGCACTGTTAGATACAGTATACTGAAGGCTTAGTGTTACTTGAAGTGTATGTTGCTGTCCAACTGCATTTTGATAAGGAACATTTATTATTATTCCGCTTAATTGTTCAGGTTTTATAGAATATGTTAGCCCATTACTTTGTCTATAAAATACCTGAAAATCTCCTTTAGGAAGGTCTCCAAAGATACCGTCTGCAAAGTTTAAATCAATTTGATCATCTACTCTTGATGTTACAGCGTATAATGTTCTAGTATTCTTATTAACACTATTATAAATTACATTATTTCCAACAACACTTGGAACTTGAGTCCATAATTTCTCATAGTTTCCTTGTAGCCCTAATTGCCATAACCATATATCTGTATTATTGATGTTACTAGCATTTAATCCGATGATTTCGTTTGGCACAGGATTTGAAATATTAAAGGAGCTAAACCCTAGAGTTCCTTGCCTAAAATGAAAGAAAAATCCAGTATTGATGCTAGACGATCCTTGATTATCATTCTTGTATATAAACGACAGACTATTTCCGGGTGCAGGAGCTGCTTCGTAAACATAATCTTTGCCTTCAAACGTTGCTGACACAACTTCAAAGCTCATATTGGTTCCATTTATTGACTTTACAAAATTGTAAAGAGGAACGTCTTCATTTATACTGTTTAGGTTATATAACTCAGTTTCTATTCCACCAATGACTTTTTTAGAAATAGACTTTCCAAAATTAGTGGACATAGAGGAATTTAAAATTGTTATGAACTGCTGATACCAATTCTCATTAGTGGGATCATTCCAAATTATTGTTGTATCTGCAAGATTAGTTCCATTTACATCATAAACATTATCAGAAGTGTTTAATGCTGTAACTTTTAAAAACCCGTGAGCAGGAACGTTTCTGCTAGCATTATATCCTATTAACTGTGCTAATTTTAAAACACTATCTCTACGCTGTGCAGTTTCTAAGAAATTTTCTCTAGCATTAAGATCAATTCTAAAACTTAGGTTTTGTCCTAAGAAAGCAATTACATCAATTAAGGCAATATATTCGCTTGATTCAATAAAATCATTAAAATCTTCAGGATAGTTTTCCTGAATATAAGCGATCATGGTCCGTCTTAATGTTTCAAAATCATAGCTTTTGAAATCAGCATTTTTGAAAGATTGGTATATCTTGGTCCAATCTTCACTGGCTAGTAGTTTACTGGTAGTTGATGGAATCATTGTCTTGATTGATATATGATTCTATATTTATAACTAATATTATGTGTATATTTTATTGGATGCGTAATCCAATTTTTTGATCAAAAGCAAGTCTTAAGTTTGAAGTTTCGTCCGAATCTTTCATTAATAAAGTTACTTCAACAAGATACCCTTGCTCATATTCATTGATTTTTATCTCAATAGGGCTAACTCTAGGATCGAATTTACAAATTGTTGTTACATCAGAAGTAATTAAATCTCTAACTTGGTCAGTTAATGGTTCCATAATTAAATCCCAAATTATTGTTCCAAACTCAGGACTCATAACTCGTTCACCTTTTCTAGTATTAAAATGATTTAAAATGTTCTGCTTAATCAGTTCGAAATCAAACAGTTTACCAGAGGTATTCATTGGATCAACTGTGCTGAATCCTTTATAAAGATGATACCTAGTCTGACGCTGAGTTTCAGTATACTTGGTGGGATTTAATTCTATATTTTTAAATGGCATGGCAGTATTTATTAACCACCGCTACCGGTTTTTATAGGATTACCACTGCTATCAGTTACAATACCGCCACTACCCGAACCTAATACACCGCCGCTAAATTGGGCGTAAAAGCATTCATAAAACCCTTTTTTCTTAGCCTTAATATCAGGGGTATTGAATCCAACTGCCTTGCAGGCTGCTTCGAAATAATTGGAACTATTTTGATCAACTTTAACCCTGTCTAGCATATATTTTACACTAACTTCAGCAGCAATTGTAGGATCATTTAATAATTTAGGATTAGCAACTAGATCCTGTCCTACCATGCCCCCGTATCTAGTATAATTTGATCTACCAGTTAGCTGAATATAACCCCTTCCTATAAACTTGGCTCCGTCGCCTTCTTGCGTATTGCCTAGCCCTTTGCCTTTAGAGGTTTGGTATCCATATAAAAATTCAGGTAAACTGTTATTAGGATTGCCTGCATATTTTTGTGCCAATGCTTGATCACCTTTAAACACACTAGGAAAGACTTGTAACAATCTCGGTGCGCTATAGTTAAAGCTTTCTTCGACTAATTTCCAACCGCACTCCCCGCCGGCTATCCCTAACAATGCTGCTATAGCATAAGGGCTTGTTACACCATACTTTTTACAGGCTGCTTTAAGGGCATTAATTCCTGCTTGAGCAGCTGAATTATTAATCTGCTTGGCGTATTCTGGACTACATGTTCCCGGTTTAACTTGTGGGTCATTCGAAGATTGTTGCGCACCTTCGCCTGCACCCCCAGCAGCACTATTTGGATTTGGTGGGATACCGCTGCTGGTCCTATCTGCTAGGCTGACATCTGTAGCAGAGGGACTAAATTTTTCAGGATTTATATTTTCATGTTGATCCCAAGGCTCATGAGTAGGAACACGTTGCATAATACTTACTATAGGGGATTCTTCTCTATAAAAAATATTATTTTCCCAACCATTTTCTTTTTTTCTATTAGGCAAATTAAATGTTGGTAAATCTGGTGGAGTCTCTGCTTTAGTGGCCATAGTAGGGGCTGCGGCAGAAGGCCCATTAAGATCTATTCTACTGCCACTAAGCAAAATATCATTATTAGCTCCAAGGTTTAGATTCGCTCCGCTACCTATGCTAACATGGCTTTCGCCGGAGAGATCAATACCGTCATTTCCACTAGCAATAAAGCTCTTGTTTGATAAAAACTCCATATTATTTTCTGAGGAAACCTTTAATCCATCGCTTACGTTGAGGTCTAAATCTTTCATGACAGAAATTTTAGAATGATCGTCTACTGTAAGATAATAATATCCACTGACATTAGTTTCCATTTTACCGTTGGCTTTGATATTAATATCTCTACCTGCCTCAATATTAATATCTCTATCAGCTCTAAAATTAAAGTCATTTTCACTATGGATACTAACTGAATCTTTTGTATAGATATCTAGCTTACCATTGCTGGTCATTTCTATCCATGCCGTACCTTTGCTGTTTCCTATGTAGATTAAATCGCTGCTATTATGCAACAAAATTTGATGTCCTGTCCTAGTCCTAATTCTTACTAATTCATTTAGCCCATCTTTGTCACCGTCATCCATTACAAATGTTGTTCCACCTAAACGGCTTACATAAGCTTCTACACCATCACGCTGAAGTGTTTTATAACCGATCTTACCTGTCTTAGCATTTGGGCTTGAATCTATAGGACCAGGAGTGCTTATACCAAAAACTGAACTAGGAACTTCTCTTCTAGCGCCGCTTGATGTTACTCCTCTTATATTATCTTTTAAAAGACCCTGGTCTAATAACCTATCAGCAAAAGGATGCACAGGTTTAGGCTTACCATCTGTGCTAGCTCCTTCTTTTAAACTTGCCTTATGTCTTTCTGCTATAGGAAGAATAGTTGTTTGATATCTCCTTGCTTGCTCCCCTGTCATTAATACTTCAGAGCTTGCAGCGATACCAGGAACCATGTGATTTTGAAAAGGTGCTTGAATACATCCAAACCAATAACATTGATTCGGATCTCCTCCAATAAAAATCACCATGACCGTAGCGCCTACATCAGGAGGAATCATCCAAAATCCGTAGCTCTTCTGGACATCGTTAAACGATCCAGGATTCTTACCTTCAAATCTTTCTGAAGTATAGCCCATAAAAGGACTACAATAATTGGCTACATAAGTTTCGCTTTGAAACTCAATATTACTAGGAATAGTTTTTATTAGAGCCACTTCTAACCTTCCCATATACATAGGATCGAGATGGTTAGTTACTTCAGCTAGAAACGGACCGGGTGAGGGTGGTGGGCTCCTTTTTCTTGATTCAAAATTTGCACTCATATTATGTCTCTAGAGGGGGCATACCTAAATTTTTTCTTATAATAGGATTATCACCGGTATAGGGTGGATTATTCGAATTCTCAATATTGTTTACTAATTTATCCAAAGGACTTTTACCTGCACCCCTACTTCCGAAAACACTTGAAACAGTGCCACTCAACGATTGATCTCTAATAAATGTATCTCCTGTTAGAGGAGTTAGCTGTGATCTAGCACTTTGTATTCTTCCTGAATATGATTCTATATCACTACTATTGCTAAAAACAGTATTATTCTTATAAGGGTTAAAATTTGCAGCACCGACATTTTTCATTGCAGAGCTTAAATCCATCTTAGATACCATTGAGCCAGATATTCGATCCACACTAGAAGCACCATACAAATTTGCTAAAGCTCTAATCCCACCACCAGCTACTACCTTATCCATATACTCTTTATTTGTAGAGGGTTGGGGTGCTGTAGTTCTAGGTTGAGATTTAGGAAGATTTTCTAGATCACTGGAATTCATAAATTCTAATAATGTTCCTTCCTTCACTGACTGTGTAAGATTTAAATCGTCAGGAGTATCTGAATAAGAAAGGATGTTTTTACTAACCTTACTTTGAAATAATGATCCTAGTCCAGAAACTTTACTAGCATCTAAACCTATATTAGATGCAATAGCCATAGGATCGGCCTTTGACCCTAACCTAGATTTAATAAAACTGCCTGCATTATTGAGAATATTTGCCGATTGATAATCGTTTAGCCCCGTGATTGATTCTACATTTAAATTAGATAGTGTTTTGGAATATGCGTTATTATAACTCACATCCCCAGTAAAGGTTTCAGATTGACTTAATAATATTTTAGCACCTTCTCCTATCCCAGATCCTTGATTTAAAACATTATTATTTTTTAATTGACTTCCTAGCACATTATCAGCTAGGCTTTTTACCTTATCTTTATCAGTATAAGACAACAATGATCCTATTGTTTGTTTTATCTTGGATGAGTTTTCCAAACTTGTTTGACTTAGCTCTGCAATACCTAGCTGACTTAGTCTAATGCTTCTAGAAACATCATTAGGTAAAGGTTTACCTATAGGACTGCTTCCGGCCTGCAAACTTCCTTCTAATGGATAATTTCCAAAAGATTGCACCTGTTGGTCTCCTCCTAGCCCTCCAACTGCTCCTGTAAAATTTGTATCTGGGCTAGGCAGTCCTCTTTCAACAACAGCAAGATCGGCTTCAAGTCGTTTACCGTAATCCTGTGCTTGTGTTTCTTCAGGTATGACTCTGTCTTTTGGATTGTC
>Ga0129336_10000190_pt1 | contig 33014 bp, 15 predicted proteins | sample CPB6_02_DNA_FD_96878 | JGI IMG/M metagenome (GOLD analysis project Ga0129336, IMG submission 96878) | Freshwater to marine salinity gradient microbial communities from Chesapeake Bay, USA - CPBay_Sum_0.6_0.2_DNA | ecosystem: Environmental > Aquatic > Marine > Coastal | place: USA: Chesapeake...
ACGATCATGGATTCTATCCCATAACCCCTTTTGTTTTTTCTCATCAAGAACATCTTCTGGTCTAATTAAGTCAATAAATTCTACAAATTTATTACCAAACATATCCTCAATACTTACACTTTCTGAAGTTGTTTTTTTCTCAACTTTTTTAAGTTTAGTATAATAATTTGGAACTTCATCCAAGTGCTGTAATGCAGTGATTCTTGCTGCAGTTTTGTTTGAAGTGTGCTCTCCTTCTACTTTAATTCCCATTTCAAGTTGCTTTTTAATTGACTCAAGTGAAACACCATGTTTGTCTGCAATTTCTTTTGGTGACTTATATTTTTTAACTGGACCTTTTGGATCTTTTTCTTCTTTAACAGAACAATCTTTCATACCGTGCATTGGACATTTTTTTCCAGATGGTGTATTATTACACTTAGGTTCATCACATCCACATCCATTCTCATCTAATATCTTATTAACTAAAGATGGTTCGTATCCTGCGTTCACATTTCTAATAGCAGCATCTCCCTTTTTTACCAGAGGCATACTTGGTCCTGTTGTCTTCCTTTGTGCTGCCGCACGTTCTCCCTCAGTAGCACCTCGTTTAGCAAGATTTCTTACCTTAGCAGCACGATTTGATTGCTTGTGTTGTTGGGGATTGATATCGAAACTAGACATTATTAGAAAACACTTTTTTCTATTTATCTCCCTCAAGATTTCCCTTTTGTTTTTTTAAAAATTTAGACAATTCATCGGTCGATCCAAAAAATACAGAATTATTGGTAACGTTTGTAGTGTTACCTCTTTTAGAATTATTATCATCCAAATCTTTTAACTTCTTTTGTAAATCCAAAAGTTTATCCGTTGCGTCTGCTACGTTCTTAATTAATTGTCCGACAACTTCATATGCTCGTGGTTGACCACCATCAATTGCCAATTCTAAAGCACTATCTAATGCTTCCTGACCTTTTTCTATAATTGAATATAAGTTACCTCTTGTATACTCATAATCTTTAGTTACATCAAAATCATCACTTTTTACATCTTTTGATATTTGAGTTGTTTCTTTTTTGATAATCTTTGATTCTACATCAAAAGTATCATTTAGATCTTCAAATTTATCCTTCATAGATATCATCCATTAAATCCAAAATCATCGCCAGCTATAATTAATGCATTATCCGCTGTAGTAATTAAAGCAACTGGACTACCACCAACGTGCTCTACATTATTTGTTTTATATGCTCCTCTATCAACATATAGTGTATCATTTTCTTTAGAAGTTACATACAATGTTTCATCATCTATAGTAATATATGATTTAACAGGAATATTACTTGCATCATTAACAACAATAACAGAAATATTATCTGTAATATCAGTTGCTAAGTTTGTAACTACATTGCCACTATAACTCTTTGTTGCTATTGGTTCTTTGTAAATTAAACCTCTTGTTGCTGTAGTACTGTACTCTCCACCAGCAAGGCCAATAGAAACTTTTTTGATAATGTCTTTTGAGGAATCTGGAACTGGTCCAAACAAGTAAGTTTTAGCTACAAATTTTAATGTGTAGATAAGTACACGCCTTGAAGTATAATCACCATCATAATTGTCTTGAAACGATACTGATTCTAAATTTATAGGTATATCTCTCTTTTCACCAATAGTTTCTACAAGATCAATACTCAATGTAAAATTTGGTTGGAAGTATGGTAAAATTTGTTCAATAATTTGCAGGGCATCATCATTCAAAAGAGTCATGATGGACAGTTCAAAATCCATGTTATATGGAACGGGGAAATACATTTTACGTATTTCTTTACCATCGGATTTTAAACTAGTTGTAAATGCTTGTGTAGCTGCTAGTTTTCTAGAATTGTCATATGATATTCCAGTAAACTCAAATGACATTCTTGGCAAACTAATTTGAACTGGTTTGTTCAAATCTGGTTCTTGTTCAATTCTTGCCAAAAACTTTTGAGTTGGACCATAAGCAAGAGGAACTTGAATAATCTCTGCTGGTTCACTTCCCTCTCGTTTAATTGTTATATTATTAAATAGCGTCCCAAAAGCTATAACAGTCTTTCTAAAAATTTGGTGATAAAAATGATCAAACATTGTTTATAGTTCTCCTTTAGGGAATCCCAAATGGATTTGTTTCGCTGAAATCTATGATGTTATCTGCTTCTATCTGAATTGTCTGATTTTGAGCAAATTTATCTTCGGGAATATCATGTTTATTTAGAAGCGTAATTGCATAGGCAGATCCACTTGATTGCCCAATCAATGCTTCTCCATTAATAAAATTGCCAAGTATGTTTCCAAGTTTTAATACTTGGTTAACAGAATCCCAAGACTTCACTTTTCCTCTTGAACTACTTGCAGCGCCTATAACAACTTCATTATACAAATAAGTTCCATATCCAACAGTTTGTTGAGGTCCTGCAATGATAATTTGTGGAGTGTCCTCGTAATATCCACCAGCATCTTCAAGTATAATAGCGGTAACACTTCCAGCAGTAGATACAACAGCCTTACCAACAGCATTAATTGTTGTGCTTCCTATACCAGATTTTACAAAAGTTACCGTTGGTATTCCAATATATCCACTACCTCCACTAGTAACAGTAATAATACCAACTGCCCTAGATGATATGCTTGCAGTAGCATATGCTCCACTTCCACCACCACCAATAAAAGTTACTCTTGGTGCGATAGTGTATCCATATCCAGGATTAGAAACATTTACTGCTTGAACTCTAGATGTATCTGGACTTGTATCACAAAAATCAATAATACCCTTAATCATTGATGCTATACCAACTGCAGTTTGACCTCCAGATGGAGCTGAAGTAATTGCAACTCTTGGTATTGATGTATATCCAGATCCTCTTCTGGATACTATGATTCTTCTTACAGATCCATCTCTAAGACTTGTAATAGCAGTTGCTGTGGATCCGAGTCCAACCATATTGAAGGTTTGGATATAACCCTCTTCTTTTAAATTATCATCTATTTCTAGAATTCCAGTATCAACATCATCATCATTGTATGCGTATAGTTCACATCTCAATTCGTAAACATAATTCTTTTGAAGTTGATAAAATGGTTTTTCATGTTCAACATATTTAATCTCAAATAACCTATCTCCTAAGGGAAAATATATTAAATCTCCTTCTTTCGGTCTACTCGTTAATTTTGTTTTATCTCTTGTTTCTATAAAAGGTCTAACTGCAGTTTCATATCGTTCTTGAGATATTACTAAAGTTAAATCATCTAACTCCTGAACTCCAAACTTAGATAGTAATGTCCCTGCGCCACTATATCCATCATATGTATCAACATATGCTTCTATTGGTATGGCATCTCTAAAAGAAGATCTGGTCACCTCTTCCATTATAGTTTTTTCATTTACAAATATTCTAGGAATATAATAAATTTCAACACCAAACATTTTTAAATGTTCGTTTACTAAATCTTGGATTAAATTTTGTTCTCCAGAAGATCCATGTAAAAAGAAAGGATTTAATACCATATTATTATCCTATCATGTCTAGTGGTGGGAGTTCATAAGTAGATGACATCTTACCAATAATTTCATTTAATTCCTTTTCGCCATCATCATAAATTTGTCTTCCATTTAATTCAACACCTCCAGGAAGTTTAACTCCTTGGAATTTAATTAAATTTTGTCCCCATTGTTTTTTAATTAGTGCTGTCAGATATGGTTTTAAAAATGAATCATTCCAAATTCTTGGTGATTCTGCTGGATCTAGAAGACGATAACAATCAATCACTAGATATTGTCCAGGTGATAATGAGGACCAATCTATATCAAGATAAAGTCTATCTTGTCTTTGATTAAATCTAATTTGTTTTTGAGTTGTTAAAAGAAAATCAATATCTTCCAAATATCTTTTAACCATAGAATATGTTAAAAGTTCTACAGATCCCCAGTAGTAGATATCATTTAAAAATAATTGATATTTAATACTAAACATTCCACTAGATATTGAATTTGACCCCTCAAAGGTAAGTACTTTATTTACACCTATTATATGTGAAGGTATTTGAATATAATTGCTAGATTCAAAATAGGTGAATGTAGTTGCTGTCCCTACAATATTTGTAGTTGCTGTTGTTGTAGCAACTCCAACGCCCCCAGGCTTTGCCCTTCCCCTATCAATATCTGCTTGTGTTACTTGATATTTTAAATAAGTTTGAGTGACACCATCAAAATGGCGCTCATTAAACATCTGTAGGGCGTCATCTACAAGATCTTCAATTTGCTCATCGGCAACGTTTATTTCAAGAACGGGATAACCAAGTTTTCTTTTGCAATAATCTATTAGTTGTTGTCTGGATGCTGGTTGCGCCATTTTTAATACCTACTGGTTCTTTAATACTTCTTTCAATAAATCTTTAATTTCTCCAATGTCATTTTTTAGAGAGAATAGGTCTGATTCAATTTGATCTATTCTCTTTTTATCTAAAATTTTTGAATTTTTTAATGATTTATAAGTATCATATGCCTTTTTGTCAGTGTTGATAATCGCATTACTGCGATTATCTCTAACTAAATTTGAGTGACCATCGACCTTTATGTGGTAATCTTTATTCATTTTATGCTAAAGCAAGAACTCTTAAATCTTTGATTCTTGGTGGATATGCTTGATTTGTAGATGATCCAATGATTTTAATTGTAAAGTATCTAAACTCTGGTAAACTATCAATACTAAATTCATATTCTTTATATTCTAATTTAGAGGAATCTGCTGATAAAATATCACTCTTTGGAACATTTTTGTCAGGTCTTCCACTATTTTGGTTTTTATCAATAATGTTACCATTTACATCTAGATTGTCATAACCAGGGAATGGATAATATATAAACTCAGTTGATGGATCGTTACTAATTGCATAAAATACTCTTACATCATTATAGGTATTAACGTAACCAGCAAATATAACTTTTATAGATGTAGCTGCATTTTCCAATTCAATTGGTTGGTTTGCATATATGAAAGAATTTGGATCATCAACTAATGAAGATACTCTAGGTTCATTGATATAATCTGTTACTGGGTTATCAACTCTATTTGTGATTAACACAATACCAACACGATCCAAATCAATTACTGGAGAAATTTTAGAGTTAGACGTTGATAATGTAAGCGTCATCTCCATGGATTTATTTGCAGGAAGATTAGTTGTTTGTTGCAATTCATTAACTCTAGATGCAATAATTCTTGGTTCTGGTAAGTATGTATTTTCATTTAAATTAATTGGGGTAGCTTCTGTTTCTAAGAAAGAAGTTTCACTACCATCAACACTTGTGCCAGTAATTCCTTTTAAAGATGCTTTAATAGAAGTCCCTGGCAATGCCATTGTTTGAACTATTGGATTAACAGTTTCATATTGAATATTCTGTGTCGCTTGTACTGCATCTCCACCTGTTGACTTCGATGAATTAATATACAGTTTGGGGAATCCAAGTCCACTATTTCTATCAACACCGTTTTCAGCAGTATTGATTCTAATATAATAACTATCAAGTTCAATTGGTCTTGCAACTAAAGCATCTTGTAAATAATGTAATCTATTAATTCTTCTTAAAGAGATTCCATTGTTTTCATATTTTTGAATGTTAGTTCTAGTTGGATATGAATATGCACCAGAACCGTCCACAGATCTTGTAATTCCTATTAGTTGACCATTTTGAACACCAGTATATGAAATAATTTCATTATCAAGAAGCGCATAACCTGGATTTGTTGCTCCAACGGATACATTTTCAAAAGTTGCAAATCCCGAAGTATTTGCAATACTGATAGGACCAGAATCGGAATTGCCGTAATCTCCAGTTAATGTAGTTGGTTTATTATCACCTTTTACTCCACTAATTTTAACAACATTAGTTGTTGAGTGCATTCCGTGGTTTTTATGATTAACTTTAATATGAAGACCATCTTCAGATAAAGATGCTTGGTCAAAATCACTCACAATTGAATTTGATCCACTAACATTAAGTATTGTAGTGATACCAGTTGTTGAACTTACATATTGTAATGGTTTAGATGCGTTTATTTCAAAATCACCTTGAACATTGTCAAGTATTAATTGATTTATTCCAACAATACTAGAAAGTGATAGTTGAAGGTTTTTACCAAGAGAATCATTGCCAATAGAAGATGCAGTTAATACATCTCCAACTTGATACCCAAATCCACCATTTCTAATAGTTGCTGCAACAGCAACTCCATTTACTCCACTTGCTTGACCTATAGTAATGTCTGCAGTTGCATTCTTTCCATTTCCACTAAATGAAGTTAATGGTACATTATTAAACGTAAATGAAGTTCCATTAGATGGAGTATATCCAATTCCAGAATTTACAATTATTAAAGAACCACTTGCAGATCCACCTGCACCAACATAATCTCCACGAACATTATTATTTTGTTGGATTATAGTGTTACCAACAACAATTGATGAAGTATTAATAATATTGTCTGTAGTAATAATTATTCTTTTAGCATCAAATTCAAGAGGGTCTTTTACTAAAGTTGCTATTTGCCTATTGCCAGTGTTTAATTCTGGATTATAGAATGACACTGATCCAGATTCAGATAGGAATCCAGCAGAGTATAAATTAAATTTTAAGTCTTCATATTGGCTTGGAGTCCAGTTTGAACCATTTTGGGATTTAAATAAAGATCCAAGATATGGTTGTGCTGAAACAACAACTTGTCTAGATTCTGGTTGTAATAATGTAGTAATATCAGTTTCACCCATTCTAGAAATCCATACAGTATATTCATTTGAATTTGAAAGAAGGACTACTGCATGATCAGTATTTGGATGTAAATATACTGGTGCTGGGAACGTAATTTTAGTTGGTTGAGTTGCATCAGAAGTTTCAATTACATCTGCAGATTCTAAAATTGCTTCTCCAAATGGATAAACTTGTTCAGAAGGAATGCCTTTTTCCATTGGACGTAACTGTACCGTTACAGGAAGTAACGGATCTTTCGTTCTAAAGAAGATCTCTATAGATGTAATAAATGCACCACCCTCATCACTAATTGTAAATGACTGCGCTAAAGGATCTTTTCCTCCTCTTGGTGGTGGAGGAGCAGGACGTGGCGGCGGTGGCGGCGGCGGTGGTGGCGGCGGTGGCGGTGGCGGTGGCGGTGCTGGCCTTGGTGGTGGTGGTGGGGATGGGGATGGGGACTGCGGACTGGGTGCAGGTGGGGGTGCTGTTGGTACTGGTCTTGGAGCAGGCGGCGGTGGCGGTGGTGGTGGCGGTGGTGGTGGTAGTGGAGTGGAAGATTGTGTTGTTGAATTAGTTACAGTTGTGGTTGATTGTACATCAACCGCAGGTCTTGATTCACTAGTTGCAACTACCTCATACCTTGGTTTTCTGGTAGATCTAATTGTTTCTTGCATATTATTAATAGTTCCAGATGCAAAATATGATTCTTCTCCAGAACTTGACGTTAAACCGCCAATTTGACTATTTGATAGTTGTGTAGTTAATCTGAATACCTTTGTTCCAACCTCAAATGATGGATTTGATGGTAAATTTGGATCTGGTATAAAAAATGATCCTATTACTGTTCCAACATTATCACTAAACAATCTGACATCAATAACTTCTGCTTCTGCAGAAGCACTTCTTAATCTCATTCCAGTTCTAATAAAACCAGCATATAAAGATTGATTACTTTCCGCTAACGACCTTGTATCTACGTTTAAAATAATGCTAGAGCTAGAATAATTTTCTGGTATTATATAATTTTCATCATATGGACTTGTTGCATATACGTCTGTTGGATTTGTTATTGGTCCATATTTATGATTAGATTTTGCAACTCTGAATGATATTCTTGGTGTAGATCCAGTTGTTACAGTTGTAGAACCAGTGGTCATTGTTCCAGTTACAAGTTCTCCAACTGCGAAAGATCCACTAATCATTCTAATTTCAATTAATTTTGGAATTATGAATGAATTCATATCTGTTCCATCAAAAAATCCATACAATCTTGAATATGGTCTAAATTTTCTACCAGTAAACTCAACGTTTCTCGACCTCATGAATGGAATAATAGATGTACTTACAACTCGGTCTCCCTCGTTTGTAGTTTCTACTTGTTCAGAAACTCTAAGTTGATTTCCACTTCTATTTTCAGTTCCAGTTCTTGTAGTTGTGGTAACAGTAGTTGTTTGCAACTGGTTTGTTGTTACTAAAGCACTACCAGTATTTTGAGTGCTTGATGATGTTACAACAGTATTTGCTGTAGATGATGTGCTAGATCCAGTCCAAGTTGCTTGCCATGCTCCCCAACGAACTGGACCTAAACCAGTTTGTTGATCATATCCAGCATATTCCAATTGAAGTCTTGTTTGAGTATAATCATCTACATTTATTCTAAGTGGTTGCAATCTAACTTGATCTACCCAGATATCTGAAGACGGGAACAGTACAATATTACCAGTATAAGTAACAACCAAATAAGGAGTTACATTTTCTACCCTAGTTGCGAAAGGTTGTGCAAATTGTAAATATTCTCCATAATCTAATGTTATCAGCTGTCCTGTCCTTCTAATATTTGAACCAATAATATCAGTTACAAATGCTGAATCTGCAGTTGGACTTGCTGTTGTACCAATTCCAAGAAGTGATCTGGATCCCAATAACAGATCAACAGATGTTGTGAAGTGAGAAGGTCTCAATTCAAGATTTTCTGGGTCAATACTATTAGTAATTTTTCCTAATTTTAACTGTGCTTTTGTATTGCTAAAATTGTCAACATAAATTCCACTCTTAAATCTGGTCAAACCATTTTCATCTGGAATAAATAGAGATTCAGTTTTAGATTCCAATAAAGATAATGCAGTATAATACTCCAGATTTTTAATCCTATCCTCCAGTAGAGAGATATCTTGCATTCGATATCTCTTATAGCTGTTTAATGAAATTTGTAAGTTTTCTGTATTACAAATATATGGTGGTAAGTTTATAGTTGCAACTTCTAAACAATCTTCTAATGAAATTGGTGGAAGTGGTGTTTCTGATGGAACACCTTTTATTAGTTGAAATCCTCCATCTATTTTTAGATATAGTTTATCAATTCTTGGTAAATAATGTGAATATGTCAGAATAATTGATTCATCAGAAGCTAATATATTTTTTGCAGAGTTTGTACCATCAGAAAAACTACGAGATGAAAATTCAAATGGAGAGTAGTTTGTTGAGTCCGAATTAAATCTACGAACTCTTGGTCTGATATCTAAAATATCTGTAAGTTTATCGTTATTTTTTATTAATGGCAACTCGCAATAGTTGAATTGATTATAAGATGATGCTGTAGTTATATCTCCTTCTGTAGAATCACTATAAGATGCCGATTCGTATATAATTCTTAATTTTCTTCTTGGATCTTTAGAATTTACTTTTCTAATCAATCTAGAGTAATCACAAATAGTTTCTCTTTGGCCAGAATCCAAATTAAATCTATCAATAATATTTTCATCTCCAGGATCAAAATCATTTATAGTTCCACTTATTCCACTAGTTTCTGATCTTACAGACTCTCCAATTTCAAATCTAAGATCATTTAAGTAAACTAATCCTATAGTAGAAGTTGCAGTTTTTTCTACATATATTGCTGCTGCTCCACTTAAAGAACCAACTATTTCTTCACCAATAATAAAGTCATCAACTTTTCCAGTAGGACCATCTAAGTTAAAAAGACTAATAGTTGGCAGTGTTGGATTGTTAGTATCATTTGCTTCATAAACTGCATAAACTTTAGTTACATCTGGTTCTAACAAACAAATTTCTTTATCTTGAACTCTTAATCCATAACCATAAGAACCATATGTTAATCCATCATCTAAAGTAGTAGAACCAATACCAGATGCAGATAATTTGGATTTATTGACAATGATAGAATTTGTTTTATTTAAAGATTTTACTTTATTTGTTACATTTATCTTTTTCATTGTTGCAATTAATCTTGCAGACCCTGCAACATTTAATCCAAAAATTCTTAATTCCTTACCACCATTAGAAAATCTAAATTTATCTTCGGTTAATTCTTCAAATCCTCCAGTTGAATTAATTAAAACATATCTTTCTTCGTCAAATGGTAAAAAGGATTCATCAGTTCCTGCTTGAATTGTATTAGTTGCATTTGCAGTAATGATGACATTAAATTCCTTTTTAATTGAGAGATTAGACTTTGTTAAATCAACAGAAGCAATAAATTTTTTGGGTAATGGTGTATATAATGTATTATCTGTCGATGATCTTAAAGACGTACCAAGGATTTCAAAATCTGCTGGGACAATACTTGATGTTGGGAGACCACCATCATTAATATTTGGAACTGTAGTAATGCCAACAATAGTAATATTATTGCGATCAATAATACTAGATACTTTTGCATATGTTTTTACACTAGTATTAGTTAACAATGTATTAGTAAAAGCAACTAGATCTCCAGTCTTTACAATTGCGCGAAAATCTATACGGTTGTTAGTTACCGTTGAAATTCCTGGTGCAGTTCCAGATTTTGGAGAAATTGTGACGGATCCTACGGTAAGAACAGTAGAAACTTTTGTATCTCCATTAAAAGTTTGACCAGTTCCTACAGAACTATAAAGCGATTTTACATCGGATATTTTATATTCAATTGGATTTGTAATAATTCTATTGCTATCAATTCCATTAAAAATTAATTTTTCTCCTTTGATAAAAGAACCTTTAGTTCCATATGCAGTTACAATTCCAGTTGTTGTATTAAATCTCAAATGCCCAGAAGCACCACTAGATTTACCTTCAATGTAAGTTGGTGCAGTTAGTGTGATTGCTTGATTTAGAGTTAATTCAGTGTATGTTTGTATATCATACATTGAAATATCCCACTCATTAAGTACACCAGCAACAGAAGAATATGATCCAGATTCTAAAGCATAGTCATAAACTCTAGCAATACCAATTTCCTTTCCAGATGCGGTTGTTGATGTAACTCCTATTCTAGAATCTCTCAAACTAATGATAGAAGATGTACTAAACCCAATTCTAGGAGCACCAATTACTCTATTCAAGGATAAAGTTGGTCCAGTATAATAATTTACTGCTTGATCTTCTAATTTTTTAGTTGTTCTTGTTTTTTCAAAATCTAAGTAATGAACTGTTCTTGAATCTACTTCAAAACCTCTAATAAAAGCTTTTCCTGGAGATATTTTATAAGTTCCTAAATCATCACTGGGTATATTATTATTGTAAGTTAGTTGTCCCTTTAAAAATATACCATTATTTCCTTTGCGGTCATTTAAAGATTCCCTAGCATGAATGGTAAATGGTTTTACGTAAAAATTACCAGATTCATTAAAAGTTCTTCTTGCAAGCTCTTCAGCTAGCTCATTATATTTTACTTTATCCTCAATATGTTGAATGTTACCGTCTCTAACGACTAATAATTCAACAAAATTTTCATTCTTATCAGATTCTAATGGTTTCTTAGTTAAAACTGCTGTTATTTTTAATCTATCTGCTCCTGGAGCCGCATAGTTATTAAAACCTTTAGCATTGTCTGTTAAACTTGAATCAAATCCAGACGTAATTATATCCTCAAAAATTTCCAATCCTACTCTATAAGTTGGGAATTGATTATGTGCGTCTAAAATTAAAGTTTGGGCATCAACTTTTACAAAAGTTCCTCTTAAATAATAAACACCCTCAGATAAAAATACTGCAGAACCTATAGATGTTGAATTAGTTGCTGCAGTTATAGCAAATCCCTGTCCAGACTGAAAGTTTATAACAGAAGATGATAAATTAGATTCTAATGTTAATGTTTCGTTATCATCAAAAACTTCTTTTCCATTAATACCAGTAGAAACATAACTTACAAATAATGTATAGTAACCTCTTTGAGAATACTCTGGACCTACGCTAAAAACAATTTTTGCTTTTACGTTTGAATTTTGACCTCTTATATAAAGATTTACTAAATCTATAGCATAACTTGAAATTGGTACACCAAGATAATCAGTTTCTACCTCTACGGCAAAAATAGTATTATTGTAGTTAATTTGACCTGGAATTACAACAGATCCTTCTTTAAATAGGTGTGTACCTAATTGTTCAATTTGATTTTGCAGAATTGACTGTAAGGATGTTAATTCTCTAGATTGAATTGGCAATCCAGGTTTAAATAATACTTTATAAAACCCCTTATTAGGATCAAAGTCATCAAAATATGGGGATACGTTTAAATTAGTTTCCTGTGGCATAATTTGTTAAAACTGCAAAATAACTTTGATATCTTCTCTTTGATTTACCGATCTAGTAATAGATGGTCTATTATCTACATATAGGACTGTACCAGAATATTTTTGAACTTCTGGTGATGCTATTCCTTTAATAAATGTTTGTCCTAAGTAGTATGTTTTATTATTTATGACAGTACTAATACCAGGAGTATTATCTGACCCAAACCCGTCGTCAATGTATAAATCTTTTGATCCTCCTATAATTCTTAAAGATCCTCCAGTAGTTGGAGTTGCTGTAAATGGATTTAATTTAAATCCATAAGTTGGATTTAGTCTTTGAGTTCCATCAGTATTAAACCCAACAAGAGATCTATCTTGCCAATATTTTAACACTCCAGTTTGAGCATCATAAGAAATGACTCTTGCAATTGCGGTTGCACCAGTTCCAACTGTTTGAGTTATATAAGAATTTTCTAAGAATGTAGTTGATCTATAATCATCGACATTTGGAGCTAATCCTTTCAATTTTAAAGCATATACTGCACTTACTCTATCTTCTGTAATTACAGTTGTCGATTCAAATGCCTCTGGATTTTCTACAATACCAATTCTAGCGATTGATGTTCCTGTAACAAAATCTGGGTTTTGTTCGTCATTTTCAATTCTAGAATATATTAATACGTTAGTCGCACCAAGTTCTTTGTAAACATCATATCCATGACCACCAGGAGGTGGGATTATAACATCGAATACTGGAGTTAAGGAACCAGTTGGGACGTTACCTCCAATTAAATCAACACTTGCGTAAGTATATCCACTTCCACCATTTGATACAGTAACAGATTCAACTTTTGCATCATTATTAATAACAATTGTGCATTCTGCACCATTACCATCACCTTTGATTGGAACTCTAGTATATGTTGTATTTGGTGGTCCGACTAAATATCCTCTATTTTTTATAGTTACAGTTTTTAATTGTCCACTTGTTTCGGCATTATTTCTTACTGGAACATAATCCGCGTTTGTTTCCCAATCGACTGGAAGAGGAATAAAATTCAAAGAATCAAATTTAATTACATCACTTGGACTAATAGTATAAAGGTATTTCCAGACATAACCATCACCACTAGTTCCAGCGGCTCTTGGTTCTAAATCTGTAAATTTTGGTTCATCGAGCGAAGGTCTTCCATTTGGGTTTTCTGGGTCAATCCCATTATTTAAACAAATATAAACTCTAAATTCACTATTAACTACAAAATAATTGGAAGAATATAAACTTGTTTTATTTGAAGGTTTGGATAAATTATTTCTATTTACATCATGGCGATACATATCATAAATTGTTGCAGATGCCCACAATATTTTTCTCACAACAGGTCTAATATCATCAGCAGCAATTTTTTTCAATGCAATCATTGTATCCCAATAAAAATTGGTATCATCAAAACAATCTCTTGGAGATGGTGGAGTGGTATTCCAATTCGATTGGACTTCCGTTGCATTTGGTAATCCAATGAATGTATAATATGAATTAGATGGGTCTCTAATTTTATCAATAAAACTTCTTGCGTTCTTAACCCTCAACAAATCAGTTATAATTGCTGCCATTTTAGGAAATAAACTTCTATATCTTTTATTTATTAGCTAATGTAACCCAAATATTTTAATGGGTTCTTTCTTCTTATAATTGGGTTTGTTCCAATACCAGATTGTTTAGTTCCATGTTGAGCGGAAAACTCTTGTGGAGTTATTCTTGTTGGCATATTTATTTTACCCCAAGTATATTTACCATAAAATGCGGTCGTTGCAAATCCAACAAGATTGTTTCCTGGATTATCTAGTAACTTTACTACAACTGTGGTCACAGTAGTTGCAATTCCAACTGTCGATGCCAATCCACTAATTCCTGCTGGTATTATTGATTGCTTAGTGTACCAATTTACACACTCAAATGTCATATTAATAAATTGTGTAGAAATTCCTAATGTAGATCCATTTCCTCTTAAAGAAGTTTGAGGAGATGTGCCAAAATTAGATTCAACTACATTAAATAAGTATCCTGTTGCTATTCCAGTTACAGAAATATTTAAAGACTTTCTAATTCTAGAATCCATTGGAATAAACAGATCTAATTCTAATCCTAAACAAGTAGTTACACCAACACAAGAAGTTGTTGCGACTCCAACTATAATTCCATAGTCTCCTTCATAATTTACTCTAATTACTTCCTCGACTTTTCTTTTTGGTGGTGCAATTAATACTGGTGGAGGTGCTATGGATGTCACTGTAAACTTCATTGGTGATTTTAATGCCCATTTTCTTGCAGTGGTAGCTAATCCAACATTATCATATGTGTCAACATATAAAATATCACCAACAGCATAATTTGTTCCCCCATCAGTAATTGATACTGAAGCAATGTTGAAATTTAATGGACTAAGTTGAATATTTGCAGTTGCATGTCTACCAATTCCAGATTGTGATTTTAATCTTGCATTATAGAATGTATTGTTGTCATTAGATATTGGTGGGAATCCAGAACCTTGTTGATTTATTGTCAAAGATGCCAAAGGACCATAATAATAATTTGTTCCTCCTGTTCCTACAGTTATGGAAGTTATCGTACCACCAGCACCAATTGTGGCACTTCCAGTAGATTGAGTTCCATCACCATAGGGTTTTTGAATAACTATTTCTGGTGGAGTAGTATATCCATAACCAGGATTTGTAAGTATTAGATTTGCTATGGATCCACCAGACCCAACAACTGCCGTTGCAGTAGCGGTATCTAGATTTTCTTGTGATATTATTTCAATAATTGATCTTTCTGTTAGAGGAATACCCTCAAAAGAGTCATCAAATAGTGGTCTAATATTAGTTACAAATACATATGTAGAACCTATTCCAACCGATTCTATAATATTTGTACTTGGATTGATGACTGGCTCATAATAAATTCTATCTTTACCAACAAATTTATTATCTATAATTTTATCTACTGTTTGTTTAAACCAACTAATAGGTCTTGAATATAATTCATCTAGGGTCACACCTTGACCACCATAGTTGTTTGTGACAATTTTATCTGCAGACACTACATCCATGACCAATCTTTGTTCTTCAGTAAATGTAGCATCGACATCACTATACAATTGAACATCATCACCAATTTTTACTGATGGTAAAACATCTACTGTTCTAACGTCTATGGATTGTGTTCCAGTGTACATTAAAATTTTTGCATTATCACCAGTTGTGCTAAATCCAGCAACTAATCCTTTTGGTGCTTCGGTAAATCTAATAGTACTACCACCATTAAACTGATAACCCTCTCCAGGTGTTTGTAGAACATCATTTACAAATACAAGTAGGTTTGATTGTAAATTAATACCTGAATTTGCTTTTGCGAAGAAAGAAATGCTTTGACCATTTAATGCCAGTGGAAATAATCTTCTTCTCCCATTAAAAAATGGAGATATATTATCCAAAACTAAGAATTCACCAACATTCCATCCAGCAAACTTACTTTGATATGTTCTATCAATAGTTAACTCAAATGGAATATATGATGTTATACCAGTATAAGTTGGGATTCCAACTGTTCCTCCAATTGCAACCGTAAGTTTTTCACCAGAACCATATCCATAACCAAAATTATTTAATTCAAAATTCAATATGGTTGAATCTAAACTAGGAACTAAATCTACTGTAGCTCCAGTTCCAAACCCAATAACTCCAGGACTGTATATTAATGGTATATTTTGATAAGATAATGGAGTATCAAATATAACTTCTACTGGTTTTCCAATTGTACCACATCTCTTATAAAAATGAGTATATTGGGAAGTTCCAGTATTTACTATGAATGTGTAATCATCTACAATCTTTATAACAGAAGATCCATTTGCAGCTAAGTCTTGACCAGATGCGGAATTATTCTTTTGTCTGGGTAATACCACAATCTCTTCAACGGTTCCTCCAGAATTGTAGAATGATTCTGCTGTGGTTACCCCAACATTAACTTCAAATTGAGTTAAGCTATTGATCTTAGTTACTGGTGTTCCACAGTATGCTGGATCTGTAATTCTTGGATGTGTAAGTATTCCAACCCCACCATCATAAGAACATGTAAATGCAAGTCCAGTAAGAGCAATGTCAGATCCAACTCTCAACTTATGACCAAGAGTTAATGTTCCACCACTAATATAAAGATGTTGAATTGTAGATATTCCAGCATTAAATGTAAGAGTATATGAATTTGGTGCAGACAATACACTGAAGATATTGCCAAATGGGGATACTGTAGAATCCCCTGGGAATATGTCAGTATTAATACCAACTTGAACAACTCCACCACTTGTATAACTTAAAGTGGTAGTTCCAATACCAATATTCGCAGTAAATGATGTTGTTGTTCCGACAGAATTAACCGTAAACATGTATCCACTGGAACCATCAGGGAATACTGTTGTTGTTACTCCAGATAATACTGATAACTCTCTGATCTTGAATTTATCTCCAGACAGTAAACCATGATTCCCATCAACTGTAATTGTAGAAATTCCTGTAGATTCATCATACACAAAATCATAAACAGCAAAGGTTTGACCATATCCAACACAAGTCATTGCTATACCAGCAAGACTAAAACTTCTACCAATTGCAGTTTGAGATACTAATTTATGTGGTTGAGATGTAATAACTGTAGATAAACCAGTTGTGTTATCATAAACAAAGCTTAATATTGATAACGTTGTTATTCCAACAGTGCTTACTGTCATAATTCCAGTAGTGTTATCATAAAATGCACTGCTTACACCTAAAGGTGGGTAATAGTCACAAGTAAATGCTGCTCCAGCAATTATAATTTCATCTCCTAATAATAGATTATGTGGAGTTGATGTTGTAATTGTAGTAACTCCTGTTAATGAACTATATCCAACATTTGATATACTTCTTGGTACATAGAATACTTTTGGATTTGTAATTGCAACTCCAGTTACATGTCCATCAACAACTGTTGCAATTCCGATATAACTGATATTTGCAGGTCCATAACTTGGAGTTTGAATGCCAACTTTTACTGTTTGTAATCCAGATCTATATCCAGATCCAGAATTTCCTATAGAGATATGCGATATAGTTCCTGCAACAGAGACTGTTGCTGTTCCTCCAGCAGCAACGAGAGGTTGGTAACCATAACCTTCTGTTGACCCAACACTAACGATAATACCCCCTCTAGGAGTACTATTGGCATTTATATCATTAGTTATTGATGGATCCGCAACAGGACCACTAAATCCAACTTGTAGTGCTCCTCCACTATCAATTAGTTTATAATCTCCTGGAATATTTGTAAGTACGTTTCCAAGTCTTTGGGGTCCTTGGAATATATCATTAATTAATATAATTGTATTACTGGCTGTAATATTGTCAATATCATTTCCTTGGTACTTTAATGTAAATGTTGTCGTAATGCCATTAAATTGTGGTGAAATATCATCAAAGACATAATTATTGTCGTATGCTTTAATAAAGTTTGTTGTAAATCCTTGATTTAGTGATGATCTTAAAAATACTCTACCACTAAATCTAGAACTTGTTGTTAATCCAGTATAATCTATTTCATTAGCAGATGTTGCAGTTGTTCCGAAACCAACAGGAATACTTCCCCACATGGATTCAGAAAAATGTATCTTATTGTTTAAAACATTATAATTGCCAACTAATTTGGTAATTACAGTATTTGATGTGTGGGTGTTTTCTGTGGAACCCATCCAAGCTCTTTTTACATTTAATGTATTTGTACTTGCACTTACTGCAGAAACCAGAACAATTTCATCATCAATTTGAAGAAGATCCCCACTAAAGATAGAAGTAACACCTACAACATTAATATTTGTAGATCCAATTCCAATAGATGATGAAGATGCTGTTGTATACGCTGTACCAACAATTGGAGATTGAATAGTACCATTAATGGTAATCAACATTCTATTATTAGGTGATATTGCTCTAATAATATGAGTGCTTCCTATTCCTACTCCCGTTATTCCCACTCCAATTGGATTAAATAACAATGCATTTGTTGCTGAAGTTGCAACTCTTACTTTTTGGTTATCTTGTTTAATAATTATGAATCTTGCGGGTAGTCTAGATGTTGTTCCAATTCCAGGACCAAAGTCGCTAGGAGAAATTTGAATTGCATTTGCAAAATCATTATCTGGTGGAATATATTCTACCTCTTCTCCACTAACAAAGAAATGATTCTTGAGATTTATAGATCCTTCTGCTTGCGATATAATTGTTGAATCACTACCATTAAAAATATTTTCAAAAATAGTCTGATTTTGAGTTTTTAATTCAAATCCTCTATTAACTCCATTAAATTGGTCACTAAAATCATCTATAGCTAAAACTCTATTGCCAATAAATTCTTGATATTGTGCTAAGAATGGTAAATTAAATAGTATTTCATTAGATACTAAACTATTATTAACTTGAATACTCTTTTCTCTAGCAATATCAAAATCTTTTATTGAATTTAAATCCACAATTTGAGTTAGATCCGATATAGCAACCAACGCATTTAAATCTTGACTTGTTGATAATCCTACTATTGATGGATCATATGAATCAATTGTCAACTCACTAAATTTTTTAAATCCTGCGGTATGTGTTAAGTTACTAACCAAAGGATTCCATACTTGATATTCAATTGGCGATCTAACAGAATATGAAAAATACTGATAATAATCATTATCATGAATTCTCTGGAAAGATTCATTTAATTTTCCAGTTTGTTTTAACCAACCTTTTTTGGTTATACTGTTTGATGAGATTAAGTATTTTGCTCGGATTCCATCAACAGAAGATATTAAACCTTTGTTTTGTGATGACGCACCAATAATTAAATCGTCAACCTTAAATATTCTCTTAGATCTTATTTTTAAAAACTCATTTCTTCTATCATATGATTGCACAACTCCAAAATTGCCATCTTGGGCAACAATAGTTTCTCCAACTCTAAAAGAATCTTTTTCCAAATCAATATCAAAGATTGGAAAATATGATTCTGGAGTTGCTGTTCCAAAAGATTCAAAATTATCAAATATTCCTGGTTCTTCATCTGGATTTAAAAATCCAGTTAAATTGAATGTTATAGTTGGGTTATCTCCACCAACATCGGGATTTGCTGATAAGATTCTGAATAATCTGTAATCATATGCTGCAGAATTATATCCTCTACCACCAAAGTTAGCATCAACGTTGGTATTTTCGATAATAATTTTTTCACCAACAATAAAAGGATAATCTTGAGCACTTGAAAATGTCACAGCAAATGAAACTGTAACATTTAAAGTTCCAGGATCAAATACAATATTATCGATTCTAACTCCATTTGGATTGTTGATTGGTATAATCTTTGGAGTAACATTATACAGACCTGTAGTATTTCTGATAATCCGAACTTCTGTATCACCAATGTCATATTCAAGAGAAACTTCAGTATTAACTCTTCCAGTAAATCCATCAACAACAGCTAATTGTGGAGCAACAAAATAATTAATTCCAGGATTTACTATTTGAATTCTCTTAAATTTTGATAGGGGTTCAATTTTATAAGTATATGGTAAATTTGCAAGAGGTCTCAATGTTTTATCAGATGGATAATCAAATCCAATATCAGTAAGAACAACACTGTTAACTTTACCAATAGTAGTGCTTCTTGGTAAAAATAGTGCTGCAGTTCCTAATCCACTAACAATTTGTGTAACGTTTGGAAGGCGGATATAATTTCTTCCCCCAGAATCGATAGTAACTTTTGCTACAGGTCCTATAGCAGTTCTAGACTGGGTTGTATAAGTTGTTATACCTTCAGAAGAAGAATAGCTGTATTTTTCTGGAGTTACTTCTAATGAATATTTAAATGAGTTTGTAGTTATTCCCGAAACCGCTGTAGTTCTATTATACTTACTATCAATAATAGACAGTTTATTTGGATTTAAAATATTAAATTTATCATTAATAATTTCAAGTTTTGATGATGTAGCACCAGAATATCTAATTGGAGATAATGTATAGTATAGAGAAGTTGGAACAGTATCATTTATGACAAGTTCAACCTTTGCGCCTGGTTCTCCAATTACTCCGCTCTTTCTAACATTAAATGCACCTGTATTCAATGGGGAAGTATAGAATGGTTTTTGGAATTCTGGGTCAACAAATAAATCAAATTGGAATGCTGGAACAGAATTTGCAGATAAAGTTGGATCCGATAAGTCAAATAAAACAGTCGAGTTTTTTACAACAAATAATTCTGGGTTTACTGAAGACAATTCTCCAGCGGCTTGTGACCCAATGTTTACAATTTCGATCGCATCATTTGAGGATATTTTATCATAATAAATGTGAGAAAGTAATACCGTATTGTCATCAGGGACAATAACATAATATAATTTAGAATTTACTAATCCACTAGATGGTGTTTGTGAATTGTATATTATTTTTTGACCAGTTTTAAATCCATGATTTGGAATAGTAATACTATTTCTGGATAAATTTATATCAGTATCTATAAATTGTTTTGGATTTGCTAATAGCCTTCTATTAACATCGTCATATTTTAAATAAATTGTAGATGTTATTCCAGAAATTACCTTTAAATTTACAACATCACCATTTGATAATCCATGTTCTCTTTGAGTAACAACTGTTGCTGTTTTTTTATAAACATCTCCACGAATAGTTAATATTTCATCAGTTTTTATGCTGTGAACTTCTCCTGTACCATAATCATTAATTTTAAATAATTCTAGAATATCTGATCCGATTCCAACAAATCCACCTGTGCTTCCTATTCCAATTCTTTGTGTAGACACACCTATAAAATCATTATTGTATGCTGCAACATAAAGAACTTGATTATTAACTAATGGTGTAGTTGTTGTACCATAAGAAACACTTACGCCAGTATATCCATGACCAACATTGTAATTGACTTTATCTCCAGTTTTAAATCCATGTTCTGGTATGTAAAAAGTATTAACTATAGTTTGAATGCCTTTCTTTTCTGTTACTCCTGGATTGCTAAAGAACAATAATCCAGTTTTTTTCTCTGCTCTGGTCAGTGCAGATCCAGATGTTGAATAATAACTACTTGTTAGTTGTCCAAGTTCAACTTGAGCTCCCCAAACATAAAATGTAGGAATAGAATTTAAAGTTAATCCTTGAGCACCAAAAGTACCAATTCTTACTCTATGGGATCCTGCGGCAGTTTGTGCAACCAGAGAATATCTTCTCCATTCATCTGTTAATGTTACTAGTTGGGAATAATATATTGAACCATCGTCTAGAATAATATAAACATTTTCTCCACCGTTTTGTCCTTTTAAAAATACGGAAAGAGTATTATAGTCTGAAGATAAAGAAACAGGTTCATATTTTAAACCAAAAGCGTCTGAAGAACCAGTAGTGGATGCAAAAGAAACTTTAGCAACATCATTCCCACCAACTGGAGAGTTTATTGTATAATATTCTACTGTTCCAGTCCCAATTCCCGCTGTGTAATAATCCCAAGCTGTTGGAACTAACGATGGTGGAATTGGATTTGAATATAAAATTAAATTTTCAGAAGGAATAATTGCCGATTCTCTAGGGTCAAAAAATACTTCTCTATTAAGTTTATATTCAGTTGATGTGCTAAATCCACTATTAAATGTTATTTTTCTACTTAATTCTATAAGTGAAGTACCAGAAGAATGTGCAGATCCAACAGAACCACTAAAAGATCTATAGACTCTTATTCTTGAGTCATTCGGATGAATACTTATAATTTTTATTTTCTCTGTTCCTATTCTATATACATCATTTACTGATGTTACTGGGAATGCTAAATTTCCAGCAACATTAATGTAAGTAACAATTCCAGTTTGAGCTGGTGTTGGTATATCAGAAGATAGTGTTAAATTATTTGTAGATACTCCAATTGTATATGAGGATGCAAAATCTGTAGAAAGAATATTTAAATTTTGAATAGAAATAATATCACCATCAATTAAAGAGTGTGATGTGCTTGCAAATCCAACATATTTTCCAGGTGAACCAAAAGGAGTAAACTCAACTCCAGAAAGTTTACTAAAAGAATATGAAATTGTATCTACATCTCTTCCTTGTATTTCTGAAATTCTAGCATATGCTCCAGATCCGCCAGTACCTTGACTGTTAAAAAATATATTATCTAATACTGAATAGTTATCACCTGGCGCAATAATTTGAAGTTGATCTAATTGTCCAGGACTTACACTTGTAACTTCTGTAAATCCTCTTGCAAATGTATCTGGTCTAATAAATCCTTGATATCTTGTTTTATCTAATAACAGACCAAGAGAAGATGTATGCCTAATCCATCCAGAATTATAAACATCTACGTAAGTTAAATTTGATAATTGATCAAAGTTGTATTGAATTACTTTTGAATTAAAAGTATTACCAATTACATATGGAAACACTGGTTTTAAATATCCGTTAAAAGGACCAGAAGCTTCTTTTAAATTATTAAATGTTGAAAAATATGCATAAATTCCATTTGGAAACTCTGGAGTTTTACAATATCTACCATTATGATCATCTAAATCGCCATTATTTGTAAATTCATAATCTTCAACAAAATATCCTGGAGGGAATAATGCGGTTGATGGTCTATATGGCTTTAATTTTAACTCATATCCAGAATTTAATCTAACAACTGCTCCACCTTCTTTATCTCTATATCCGTAAGGTCCATATATTGGATTTCCATCATAAGCCCAACCAATAATTGGAGAATGATACTTTTCTGGATTATCATCATTTTCAATATCTGCACGATAAACTCTATTTCCCACAATATCCAAGGAAGTTGCAAGAAGTTTTCTTCTTAATTCTCTAGCAGGATACCCATGAGCATACTGTAATCCACGGTCAGATGCCAGTGGAGTTGTGATAATACCATCATCTGGTTTTACTTGCTCAGATTCAAATAATCTTTCTATTTGATTTATTGTCCACGCAGTAATATTAGCTTGGAATTGTGCATTGCTTCCTGTGGATTTAATTCTAACACTGGTATCTACTTGGTTATATCCAAACCCACTTTCTATTATTCTTACATCAATTACTTTTTCATCAACAATAACTGGAGTTAAAATTGCACCAGAACCAGATCCTAAAACTTCTAGTAAAGGTGGAGAGTTATACCCAGAACCAGTATTATTAACAATTGCTCCAATAATTTTTCCTTGAGAAGATACAATTACACTTATTTGAGCATTTTCTCCATTAATTAGTGAAATGTTTGGTTGTCTATTATAATTAACAATACTTGGATCTCCATAATTATCTCCTTTCTCTTTTAAAGATACTGATACAATTTCTCCTGTAAAAACAGGTACAACTTTACATGTAAAATCTTGTCCAGCAAATGTTGTTACTCCAATCGGTGATTCTACTTTAATTGAAATTGGTTGATATTTTATGTTATGTTTTCCTGTTCCACCATCTGAAAAATCAATAAACCTCCTGTTAACATAATTAATATCACTAGTAACAGTACTTCCAACTCCAACAGGTTCTGATTTAGCAACTCTAAATTTATTTTTGTCAATAGTTTTTACATAGTACTCTGTATTAGTTGTTAGACCAACAGGAAGAACCCCATCAGATTCAAATAGAACAATTTCTTTATCAATATAACCATGATTTTTTATTTCAATATAATTATCAAATGTATTTACCGATAATTGATCGAAAAATAATGTTTTATTAGTATATCCTTTACCACGATTTATAACTTCAATTGAAGAAATTACATTTTTCTTATTTGCAGTTGAAAATCTTTGTAAACCTTCTCCATAAGAACCAAAAGATACTGTATTAATACCAGCAATAGCATTGTCAAGAGTATTATGTAATTTAATTTCAATTGGAGAAATAACTCTCACAAAATAAATTGCATCGTCTACTAAATTGCCAATTTTAGTTTGATTTTGAGAGTTGTAAATTACTTTCTCAAAGTCTCTAAATTTATGATATGTAGTAAATCCAATTGTATTTGTTGCCAGATTTACTTGATCATATAAACTTCCAGCATTAAATGTAACATTATAAACTATTTTTGATAGATTTGCTTTTGCCTCAGCACCAACTCCATTACCACCAGAAATTGTTATTTTTGGTTCAGCAACATAATCGAAACCTTTATCCAAGATATTAACTCTTGATAATGATCCTACAACATTACAAACACCTTGGGCACCAGTACCAAAAATGGTGTTTCCCACTCCAACGTTGTCTGAAATTACTAGAACTGGTGGATTAATTACATCATAATTTGAATCACCAGATGAAGAAACTACAATTTCTTGTATCGGACCAGAATAAATTGTATCAGAAGTTTTATAATTTAATATTTCAACACCATTTAAAAATTGACCTATTGTTCCTGGTTTTGTAATTCTATTTTCTACGATGTCATCATCTACTGGCGCTGAATACTTTCTAACTAAATCTTGTGATTGTATTCTTCTACCTTGATATTTTAATAGCGATATTTTATTATTAAATACTGTTCCAAATACGTAAACAAATTGTCCACTTCTAATATTTGCCCTACTTGTAGCTAATCTGACTGTACTAGAATTGACTCTAAAGATAAAATATTGACCTTCAGAAATATTTAATCCAATATTGTTATTTCTAGAATAATATACAGCTTCTCCACTAATAAAAGAGTTAGATCCAATATTAATATCATATCCATCATACTGTCCAGTAAACGTTACTGACAGATCTTCAACAATAATTGGTGTATTATAATAATTTGGTAATGATGATGCTACAACATAGGTATCATCATCGTCAGTATATACGTTTTGAACATCTGCGGAAATTATATTAATTTCAGGTTGATTATTGCTAAGAGCTTTTGATATACCCTTTCTTATCGAATATTTTACAGAAGTTGTATTAATTCTTGTTGTTAAATTAACGTCAAATTCATACTTATTAGATACCGCTATAACAAAAATATTGTACTGATTTCCGTCACTACCTTTAATTGTTCCAATATCACCCAAGGTAAAAATATTAGGATCAAATGTTCTAATTCTATATTGAGCAGCACCATTTAATTTTAATGCAACCTGAGTTATTTGCTCAATTTCATATTCTGGTGTTACATTGTTTATCCACGTAGTTCTTATTTGTTCAGTCGTATCTGCTCCCAAAGAAACAATTTCAATTTGGTCATCAACTTCATAATAATATGATGCATCACGATCAAATTCTAAGTCTCCAAGAACTCCAGTAATTTTTACCTTTATTTGTTCTCCAGAGTTTGAAAGTGCATATGCATAATCAGGTGTTGAAATATTTTCATTCAATCCAATTGCAACTGGGGCAGAAAGTCCAAAAAACTGAGTACTACTTTTTGAAGAGTAATTGAACTGATACTCTACACCATTATCGTTCACAACAAGAGTTCCAGAGTTAGTAAAACTAAGGGTTGAATCAACATCCAAATACGTTTGCCCAACTCCAACTGGATTGGTGATTTTAGTTTTTGGATGTACAGTAAAATTAAAAGTTTCTAATTCTGGATTATAATCCAAACTTAATCTATAATATTCTTCCCCATCTTTAAATAATTGCTCAACATTTGTTATAGATCCAACTGCTTTTGGTATAACAGCAGTTTCATCTTGATATAATGTTCTATTTACTAAATCTTGTGGATTGCCAGATAGTTGCTTAACAACTAAATCTCTAGTTACTCTATAGTCTGCATCTGAAGGTTGGATTAAAAAATCTCTAGGTTTTATAATTGAAACTGGAGATCCCCAAACAGATCTAAACAAAACATCAAATGAACTATTTGCTCCTTTTGAAGTATAAAAATCTTTTAATCTAGAAACTAGGGTTTTTTCATTTAATTCTTCATAAAACTGGATGTCTTCAAAACCAGGAGTATATTGTGCTTTAAATTTTTTATAAAGTTCAGCTAAAAACAGAGCATGTAAATTATATACAATTGCTCCAGAGGCATGAACATCTTCAACAGAGTATTCAAAATTTAATGTGTCTTTATCTGATTGCGTATACGAAGTAATTCCAGTAAAGGATCTAATACAATTAAAAAATGTTGTATTATCTTTAGATTCATAAAAAAGCAATTCATTGTCTATTTTTATAATTCCATTATTTGGAGGAAATCCATAGGTATCCGTTACTGAAATATCTGTAGGACCATATTCAATATCTTGGGTTAACTCGGTATAGTATGTTAATTCAGTAATATTATCAATTTTAGTATATTCATCTATATTGTTTAATATATCTGAAGGACCACCAGGAAATTCTAACGATTCATAATAATTTTTTAAAAATTCAACAAAATCTGGATAAGATTCTCTAACAAAACTTGGTAATTGGTCTGAAACTAAATTTTTAATATTAACTCTGTTCTTCATATTTTTACAACCTTATGAATTCGCCGTTTAAGTAACTAGATGATACTATGTATTGTGATCCTGAGATGTCAATTCCAGACGAAATAACATCTGCAATCATACTAATATTTGATTTTGCGTTATCTAATTGTAAGTACAAGTCTTGTTTACCAATAACATCATTTGATTTTGGTATGGCAGAAAATTCAATAATATCATCACCAAAAGATTTTTTAGATGTTTGTAAAATATTTAAAGCATTAAGTCTGATTTCACCTTTAATATAATCAATGCTTCCTATATTTTTTCTTACAATTACTGGTTGATTAGATGCGTCGAGTTTGAATAAGAATACACTACCAAATCCTTCAGCATGAGGTAGATCTGACAAATAGACAGTTCCAGTAATTCCATCCACCGAAAAACCACTTGTTTTAAAATTATAACCACTAGAATTTTTTATGTGAAATTCATTACCAAAACAAATTTCATATTCAGTAAATTGCTTCAATCTAACTTTTAAATCTCTTCTAATTTGAATTGTTGTAATATTTGAAGTTATCGCAAGTGCAGAATCATCTATTAATTTTAAAAATTTACTGTATTTAAATCTAGAACCATATCTATTTAACTCATCAGATTTGGCAAATTTTTGCAGAGTATTTTGAACTTCATTTTTTAAGAAGTTTGAGGCACCTTGATTTGTGTTGTAATATACCTTTGAGTTGTATTCAATGTACAAGTATTTTAAGTCAATAAATTCTGGAATAATTCCAGCTACAGCATACTTTCTTAATGTTATTTTTAAATTATCTTTAATATTGTTGGGCAAGTATGATCCATTTTTTGGTTTTACTGTAATAAAAACCTTTCCATATTTTGGAGGATCCAATTCTTCTCCACCAAATACAGATACAGATTCTGTTTCTGGATATATTACTGGAATAAGCGATTCATAATCTGAAGCAGTAACAGCTCTGTTTTGAGATGCGTATACTCTTGGTGCTAACTTTTTAATTGATGCAATTGATTCTATATCTGCACCATACCCAGCAACCTCTATAACACTCAATAAAGGTTCGTCAAATGTTATTGGACTTCCATTATTATCAACCATTCTTCCAGCAAATGTAAAAGAAGAAACCCCATTAGCTATGGCACCACTAGTAGAAACATATTCTACCATAATATAATTGTTATCTTTTAATTTACTACCAAAAGATCCGTCACCAAATATTAATTCATATCTTTGATCTTCAATTTCATTTAAAAAGAATACATCGTCAGTTGCTTTGATCGCCGTTAAATTATCTGCATACTTATAAATTCTACTAATATTACTATTTTTATTCTCTCTAACAGTAACTCTAATTAAACTTGTATCTATATTTTGGTTGTTTAAAAGATATCTTTGATTTTTATTTTGACTATCTACGGTAAAAGTATCTTGAATATATGATCCTTCATAGATATCAATTTTGGGAAAACTTGCTACTCCATTTGATACTGGAACAGTAATATCGTCTGGAATTGAATACACGTAATTTAAATTACTAAACGATGCATTAGAGGTTGCAACTATTCCCCTTTTTAATGTTATACTGATTGGGTTTGTAGCATATCCTGTCAAGTTTATAAAAAATGATACTTGCGCTCTGGACGCTCTTGTAGATCTTGGTAGATAACCTAAATTTCTAGCAAGAGACACTACATTTTCTCTTAGCGTGGCACCATCTAAAAATACTTCATTAGTCAACATATTAGCATTGTATGAGCTAATATAAGTGTTATATGCTAATGTGTCTAGTAAGATGCTAAAATTTGATCCTTCAAAATCATAATCTGTAAATCTACCATCAGAACGTAAAAAACTCTTGATAGATTCTCTAATATCATTAAAATCTAGTGACGATACGTTAACTAATGACATTTATCTGGTTGGCAGTAATACGAATTCTAACTGTTGTGGTAGGGCTTCAATTCCAACTATTAAATACTTAATTAAAACGCCCATTGCCCCCTCATCATAATCTGGGGTAACAATAACTTCAAGCACATCAACTCTTGGCTCGTAGTTTTTTATGACCTCTGTTATTTGAGTGCTTAATGCATTAGCAGTAAAAACATCAATATTTTCAAATAATAAAGCAGATGTATTGGTTCCTATATTAGGCTCAAAAAACTTTTCCCCAACATTTGTCAAAACCAAATTTTGAACAGAACGGGCAATTGCAGTTTCATTTTTTAAAATGACTAAATCTCTCGTTAAGGGATTAGATCTTAACGAGAGACTTAAATCTCTAAAACCAACGCTGATGCGTTCTGCGGGCATTATTTTTTATATGATGATAACTTATTTATAGTGGTTTTTACCACTTGTGCCCCCAACTTGGTTCTGTTCCATAAGACCAATCATCATAGTCTTCATCATTACGAATCTTCTCATGAAGTTCATTTTGTACTTCAAAATCATGCTTTTTAGGTGTCTTATCGTCGTTAGCGATCTCCCTAAGCATTTTTTGTGGTTTTGGATTTGACCAATAATCAGTAACTAAACTAGTTGTGCCCCAAGTAGACCTCATATAATCAGAGTCTCTATCGGGATTTGGATGAATTGCCATCTGTTGCTCCTTTTAAGGGTTAACAGAACTTTTTACGGGGTTGCTATCCCGTTAATCAATGTAAAAACCAGATCTTAAGTAACTCTCATCCTCAATATAGTTATAATTTTCACTGTTTATTGATTCATTACCCTTCCAAACTGGAATTGCAACCGTATTTCCGTATCTAAAATTGGGATTTATTCTAAAATGTACCTCAATTAAGTGATTTCCGATGAATTCGCAGTTAATCCACTCATAGTTGCCAACCAAATTGTTTAAAATTTCAGGAAAAGGTACTTCTTGATCGAGTTTTTCCCATTTTTCCCATTTGTAAAGGGGATCAGTCGGGTCTTTTGTACCCAAAACAACTAATTCCGACTTTTTATCTCTAAAATCAACACTTATATGATGACCATGGAAGATCTCCGACCAAAATTCCGCTGGATGATAGTGTTCTGTATACTTATAAATGAAATCTTTACGGGCGTAACGACTCATTCCAAGTAAATTCATCATTGGGCGGACAATATAAAAGTCGGGTTTAGGAACATATGATCCAGTTGGACCACAAAGATATCCTAATTCCCGACTTAACATTAATTTATTGTAGATCCACAAATCAGAGGGATGAATAGATTCCCATTCTTGATGTGTATCTGGAAAATCCATAGAGTAAATGAATATCTGTATTATTTACCCTGTCCGCGATATCTTTTACCTGCTTTATTACGAGACGTTGCGGCGTACTTTGTATGTTTGCCTGTTCCTTGCCGAGTTTTTTTCGGTTTTGACTCAATAACAATTTTGTTTGTAAGAGACTTCCTAACTGCCATAATTATTCTTCAAATAAGGGTTCAAGTGAAATAAGATTGGGGTCGATATCTTCCCCCGAGAAAAAGCGTTCAGAGAACTCTTGAAGGATCTCAGAGCAGTCTTCAAGAGTTAAATTTTGATATAACGCTCTGCCATTATAGCAGAGGTTATAAAGTTTCTCTGCCATCAGATTACGCGAGTCTTCTCATGTCCAACGCGAATCCGTGGGTCACACCACGTTTCAATGCCTGCCTCTTTTGCATCCAGACAGAACGATACGTCCTCTCCACACATATCTTGTACTGCTCCAGATTCAAAGACTTGCATCTTAGGAGCAAACCAAGGATATTCAAGACGTTCAAAGACTCCTTTACGAATCATAACCCAACCAAAACCTGTGTAATCCACGGTGAATGGTTTGCGTCTCTTCGCCATTGATTCAACAGTCTCATGATTCATAACTCCACCGTTTTTACGGAAGTCATCCTCATCAAGCCAGTGAGCAACTGAGGTAGTTACACCATCTTCAGTAGCATACCAACCAGCAACAATTTCTTTTTCTTCTTGTGGAATTCCATCTTTATCTGGTCCAGGTACTGCGAGATCGCACAGTTGCCAGAATTTTTCTGTGTTAAACACAATATCATTATCAATCCAGAGTTGATAATCATACTCAAGTTTTCCATCCCAGGGAATTTGCTTAGGACCACGAAGAACGTTCGCACCAAGACACTTGCAACGTGCAAAGTTGACCATGGAGGAATAATCTTGTGAGATCTGAATACTCATTCCGTTTTGTACAAGATCAAAGCAGAGTTGTACAAAGGACTTCAAAAATTGATAAGAACAACCACGTCCTGGGAGACAGAAGACAATCGTCTTGCCTCGCATACGCTCTCTAATTGCATCATAATCCCACTGTTCCTTTGGTTGCGTTGGAGCAGTGGCTTTTACAGTGAATCCTTTTGCCATGTTAATTTAGTTTCTTCAGGTCAATTTTATCAGGGTTAAACCAGTTTGTCAATAAGAAGAATCTTGTAGAACATCTTTATTGACTTCCAATTCTATGTATTCTACTTCTGATTCTTTAGTTTTTGATTCCCATTCTTTTTTAAATTCGTCCTCGGATAGAACCGAAGCAATACAATGATTTTCCTTGTCGTAAACGTGGTAAATCTTATCCATAGTAATAGTCTGTATAGACACTTTATATATGTAACAATTATAACACATCTTGTAGGGTTTCTGCGACCTTTTTTGGGCTCAAAATTTTTCCAAAAATTTTTTTATATGAACGTTATATCACTCTCGCTCTTTGTCACCTCTGTAGGTTAGGGTAGTTAGTGACTTTTAAAACGGGGTCAGGGCGCGGCATAAGGGATACTAATCAATCGATTTAACTGTCATAACGAGATCTTATAGGTATACTGTCCGCACGAAAAGGGGGCGCTAAGTATAAAGAACGAAGCGCCCCCTAAGTGTTAATTAAGGCAGACAACCTTTATCGTCAAGCATACCAATGCTGAGAACATTGTTATACAAACCGATGTAAAGTCTGCCGATTGATAACCCGAACTGCTCATCATCTTTCGGCGCTTGAGTGTTAACGCCGAGGTAGAAGAATTCAGCGATTGAGAGAGAAGTTGCGAATTTCATTGTGGTGATGATAGTGTGAATGTAGGGGGGGCATTTCTGCCCCCCGATTGTATCATTCCTCAGGACCGAAGCAACACTCTAGAGAGTACATTTCCAGTTCCTGATCATCATCATAGAATGTCATCCAATCATCCTCTGTGGGGATGTATTCTTCGATTTGAGAATCACAAACGAAAGGATCGAAAGTCATTTTCAGGTGTGGGTTGTGCGGGTTTGTTTCCCGCTTGAATGTATCTTAAGGGGTCGGGTGCCCATCGGGCACCCTTTGTAACATTTCTTCAGATAACGGGAACAGCAGCAGCGATGCGATCAATCCAGCGGATACGATCGAAATTCACAAACCACAGATCCCGCTTGCCATTATCGGATCGGGTGGCGCTCAGAACGCCTGCCTTTTCCAGATCAACCATAAGGGCATGAATGGTGCCCTTATGGCGGCGGGGATCCATTCCCATAGAGCGCACAAGGTCGCTGCAGGTTTGGGGTCCGTCGTTGATCAGGCGGGTGCGGATGCCAGTGCGGATGATCGAAGCGAACATGATCGGTTTGGGGTTGTGCGGGATCTGTGTCCCGCTTGAATGTATCTTAAGGGGTCAGGGGGTCAGGGTGTGACCAGATCGGGCGTTTCGTTACAATCCGAAATAATGTTAACTTGCTCAAAAAATTGCATCCATTCCTCATCACTTAGGACGGTGCAGTTCTTTTCAACAAGTTCAGCGATTCTTTCGGCGGGAAGTTTAAACCGAAGGCGGGAAGGATAGTGTGCCATTGTTGTGAAGAATTGTGGGGGGAATTGCACCCCCCTGAATGTTAGAATCAGACCAGACCTTTGTGAATCCTACGATACGCGACCCATGTGATCGCCTGAACTTGCGCCGCTGAATGATAAGAACCCGACACCTCAGAGATTAACTTAGCGGCGTCACGGTAAGCATCTTGAATCATGGCGAAAGTTTTGTCTGACATAGCAGGAACTGCTTTCAGGTTAGAAACACTTCCGTTCCACACATTGTAGGCGTGACCATCAATGCAGGGAGTGTCAGAATTTCCATCCTTTGCAATGCAATGATAGAAGGCGATTGTTTTGTTTCCCCGCAGAACTTTCGTGATAAGATCATCAGAATCTAGCATCATTTCGATGATAGTTTGTGCCTTATCTTTGTTTGCAGAGTAACTGCAAACG